>ENA-OWPA01000152-OWPA01000152.1-bioreactor-metagenome-genome-assembly--contig:-NODE-152-length-126236-cov-7.794133_pt1 | contig 126236 bp, 117 predicted proteins | sample MGYA00238139_ERZ651803 | MGnify/ENA primary metagenome ERZ651803 (study PRJEB26909, sample SAMN07631231) | bioreactor metagenome | isolation source: Switchgrass digestor | place: USA: Dartmouth... | reverse complement strand
ATTCAATTCTGCAGTTTCATCAGGGTTCGAATTAGCCTGGAAGCATTGCTGTGAATCCGTTTATAATGAGCCAAATAATAAACGGGTATGGAAAAATCCCCATACCCGTATGTTGTAATTGATCAACTTCAACCAAAACTACCACTCCGGCGGCAGTTTTTTGAGCTGTGCCAAGCTGAACACAGGGCCATCCAAACAGATGAACTGGCTGCCGATGTTACAGCGCCCGCACTTCCCAATACCGCACTTCATACGCATTTCCAGTGTGGTGATCACCTGATCTTCATTAAAACCAAGTTTCTCTAAGGTCTGCAGCACATATTTGATCATGATGGGAGGACCGCAGGTAATGGCAACTTTGCCTTCTGGTGAGGGTTTAAGCTCCTCCAGGTAAGCAGGAACAAACCCCACCTTACCCTTCCAGTCATCATCACCACGGTCAACGGTCACATAGACCTCCATATCCCTTACCTTGGGCCAGTTGTCGAAAAGGTCATATTTAAACACCAGGTCCGCCGGAGATCTGGCCCCATAGAGCACTTCCAACTTACCGAACTCATCCCTGTTGACAATACAGTGATTGATCAGGGATCTGAGCGGTGCCAGTCCGATACCGCCCCCGATAAAGAGCAGATCCTTCCCTTTCATAATCTCTACTGGGAAACTGTTTCCGTATGGACCCCTAATACCGACAGTTGTCCCTACATCTGCATCATGAAGGGCATCGGTCAGCACACCAACCTTTTTGATGCTGAACTCCAGGTAGTCATCCCCCTGCCAGGTGATAGAAAACATCCCTTCCCCTACCGGGATCAATGACAGCATTGCCAACTGCCCAGGCTTGGGTGTGAACGGTTTCCCATCGGCTGTTGTAACATGAAATGTTTTCACATCAGGTGTTTCATCAATGATCTTAGTGATCGTACCGAGCATCGGCACAAGCGGGTTTTTATCAGCACTAGCCATCTACGGTCACCTCCTCCAACCGGTTGATAAAAGCTGCGATATTCGTTCCTACTGGACATTCACGCAGGCAGCGCCCACACCCGGTACAGAGGAACAATCCGTAGCGTTCCTGGAAAAACTGCAGTTTATGGAGAAATCTATTGCGGATCCTCTCCACTTTAGAGGGCCTTACATCGTGGCCACCGGCCATCAAGGCATAATCATCGAACACACAGGCATCCCAGGTGCGGTATTTAAACCCTTTTGTGGCGTCTATATTCTTGCTGTTAATATCGAAACAGTGACAACTGGGACAGAGAAAAGTACAGGTCCCACAGCAGATGCACTTCTGGGAAACCTCTTCCCAGATGGGATGTTCAAACATTTTCTGTAGTTTTTCAACAATCCCCTCGCTGTTGACTTCAAGTGAAAAGGAGGGAGCTGCGGGCTTCTCTTTATTTGTCTCCTCTAAGAATGAAGACAGCTTTTTTGCTATTTCCTTTCCCTTATCTGTCTTTGCTTCAAAACCATACTCCCCATCCAGGTCGAAAATAACTATATCTGCGCCTTCGGCCTCCACTGGATTGACACCCATATCTTTGCAAAAGCAGGTGTCCTCAGCAGCAGTGCATCCCAGTGAAATGATGATCAACCGATCCCTTTTTTCCTGGTAGTAGTTGTCAACATAGGTCCTAGTCAAAAAGACCTCATCCAGGCACCTGATAGCCTGTACATCACAGGGCCGCACCCCGAAAAGAATGATCTTATCACTGCCTGGGGAGGGAGGTTCCACAGTGTTCTCCTCCCCAAACTTATAGTTGTATATAACCTCGGTCTGCGGAAAGAGCAGTTCTTTAGGAGACATGGTTGTATTATGCTCCAAATCAAGCTTGACATCCCTCTTCCAAGGAACAAACCTGCTCATCTCTCCTGCCTGAGAGGGTACATATAAATCCCCCTCCTTAGACAACTCCTCCAGCAGTGCCGGAAGCTTATCTTTGGGAACAGCTTTCATCTTAAAACCACCTCCTTACACCATATCCTACATAAACTCTTCGGGGTCACCGGTATCGTACTGGGTAAGCGGTGGCCTTTGTTCAAGGTCCATTCCGGCTTCATAGGGACCAAAGAGTTCATTGATGTCCTTGAGCAACTTCCTGTTCAACTGCATCAGAGGCAAACCGGCAGGACAGACCCGTTCACACTCACCACATTCAATACAGCGGTCAGCCACATGCCACATCCGAATCATGTGGAAAAACTGATTCTGTACAGTACTTACTTCTTTATCCAACCAGCGCGGTTTGCTGCAGTCAAATATGCACTCCGGGCAACTGCATGCCGGACAGATATTCCTGCAGGCAAAACAGCGCAGGCATTTATCCGCCTGTTCCTTCCAGTAGGCATACTTTTCATCTGTAGATTTTTTCTCCAGTTCTCTCACTTCAGCAAACCGGTCTATTTGCTGTGGCTCCTCAACCGGTGAGCCGAGCATTTCATCATAAAGTACAGGGTTGGGATGCAGACACTCCTGGCACTTTTTCGCTTTTGGTACCTGACCGGCATCTTTATAATATCCCCTCACAGCTGTTTTAGGGTCCTTCAGCCCCGGGCAGGGAACACCGATCAGGTAAAGGTTTTCCCGTTTAACCTGCTTATCCTGGATCATTCTGACCACACCCCGGGAATCACAGCCTTTGACAAAAAGGGCAACCTTTTTCTCTTTGTTCTGCTTATCCAACAGGTAGATGGCCAGGTTGTTGATGGCAAAATCATCCCACACCAGTTTTTCCGTTTCTTCTGGTTTATCAATAACAACCGGTGTTGTTGAATAAAAGAACATGCCTTTCTCCCAGCCGATAACCCTCTCAACCACACCTTTTTCCAGCAGTTCCTTTGCTTTCTTTCGCATCAAGCCGGTAATCTCATTCATAGTGCTCCCTCAACTTTCTGTTGGGGCCTAATGCCCGGACCTTTTCTGTCAATTCTTCGACTGTATCCACAAACTTCTGGGCTTCAGAACCGGAGACCCACTTTACCATCAAGCGGTCCGGATCCAGCCCGATATATTCCATCATCCTGGTCACTAAAGAAAAACGCCTTCTTGCAAAATAATTGCCACTAACATAGTAGCAGTCGCCGGGGTGTCACCCGGCCACCAGTACCCCATCTGCTCCCTTTTGGAATGCCTTAAAGACAAACTGTGGGTTGATCCGCCCAGAACAGGGTACCCGGATGATGCGCACATCCGGTGGGTACTGCATGCGGTTCAGACCAGCCAGGTCCGCACCCGCATATGCACACCAGTTGCAGCAAAAAGCGACAATCTTGGTGTTTACAGACACAGGGCATCCACCTCCGCCAATAGTTGTTCATTTGTAAAGCCTTTCAAATCAAGGGCACCGGCCCGGCAGGTTACAGTACAGGCTCCACAGCCTTGGCAGAGACCGCTGTTAATGGTAGCTACCTGACGTGGACCACGGTGCCTGTCCTCAATTGTTTTTAGCTCTATTGCCTTATAGGGGCAGATGGAAACACAAAGGCCGCAGCCTGAACAAACCTGCTCATTCACTTCTGTGATTAAAGGACTGGTAGCCATTTCATCCCTGGAAAACAGCACTGTTACTTTTGCTGCCGCGCCACTTGCCTGGGCCACTGAATCAGGAATATCCTTGGGACCCTGGCAGGATCCTGCCAGATAAACACCAGCTGTAAAGGTTTCCACAGGTTTCAGCTTGGGATGTGCCTCCTGGAACCACCCATCAGCATCAGTGGACAAACCAAATAGCTGGGCGATTCGATCCGAATCTTTACTTGGCACCATGGCGGTGGCCAGAACCACTAAATCAGCGTTTACCTTCACCTGCTTCCCTAATAAGGAGTCCTCACCACAGACCACCAGTTTATCTCCCAACTGATAGATGCGGGATACCCGCCCCCGTAGATACTGGGCTCCTTCATGGACAGTCCTCTGGTAAAACTCATCATAGGCCTTACCCGGTGTCCGCACATCCATGTAAAAGACAATTGCTTGGCCGCCCTCGATCTTTTCCAGCACCTGATGGGCATGTTTAGCTGTGTACATACAGCAGGTACGTGAGCAGTATTTCTTCCCTTTGGTATCATCTCTAGAGCCCACACACTTGATAAAAACTACAGTTTTCGGTTCTTTCCCATCAGAGGGCCTTAAGATTTTACCTCCCGTGGGGCCTGAAGCATTCACTAACCTTTCAAACTGGAGGCTTGTGATCACATCCGGATATTTGCCATAGCCATATTCCCCATATGCCTGTTTCCAATCCCATAGATCAAAACCGGTAGCCACCACAACTGCGCCAAAGCGATCCTCAACGATCTTGTCCTTGTCCTCAAAATCGATGGCCTCCCGGGGACAATACTTTGCGCAAACACCGCATTTGCCCTTGGTCAGTTTCCGGCAGTGTTCAGGGTCGATCACAGGCTTATTGGGTACCGCTTGGGCAAAGGGCTTGTAGATAGCTGTCCTCTGTCCCATCCCCTCATCAAACTCACTGCTGATCCGTTTGTTCGGGCATTTCTCAAGACAGATCCCACAGCCTGTGCAGAGGTCATGGTTTACATATTTGGCCTTCTGCCGGATTTTCACATCAAAGTTACCGATATAACCGGAAACTTCTTCCACTTCTGAGTATGCCATCAAAGTAATATTAGGGTGCTGTGCCACAGCACTCATCTTGGGAGTGCTGATTCATGCCGAACAATCAAGGGTAGGGAAGGTTTTATCCAGTTGGGCCATCCTACCCCCGATGGTTGCATCCCTTTCTACCAGGGTCACCTTGTAGCCTGCATCAGCGATATCTAAAGCAGCCTGCATCCCGGCGATACCACCGCCGATGACCAGGGCCTTCTTTTCAATGGGAATATAATCTTCTTGCAAAGGAACAACTCTCGCCACCTTATATACTGCAGCCCGGACCAGGTCCAGAGCCTTCTTTGTGGCCTCTTCTTTGTCCTTGGCATGAACCCAGGAAACCTGTTCCCTGAGGTTGGTCATCACCATCAGATAAGGGTTACCACCTGCATCTCCGAAACATTTGCGAAAGGTTTCCTCATGCATACGCGGAGAGCAGGAAGCCACAACGATCCGGTCCAGCTTATGCTCTTTTACCATTTCTTTGATCAGATCCTGACCGGGTTCTGAACACACATATTGATAATCAGTGGAATAGACCACATAGGGAAACTTTTTTGCTTCTTCTGCAACCCAGTGGCAGTCCACTGTACCGGCGATATTTGAACCACAATGGCAAACAAAAACACCTATTCTTTTCACCAGGCTCCTTACCCCCTTTAAGCAGTTTCTTTCTTGCCGATTCCTGCTAACAGCGGCAGGGAATTGACAAAATGCTTATCCAAGCCGATCTCTTTTGGTTCAGCACCAAAAGTGAGGGCCATTAATTCGGTAAAATAAAACACCGGCAGGTTGAAATCTGCTTTGTATTTTTTGTTTACACTTTCCTGGTGAAGGTCCAAGTTCATCAAACACATGGGGCAGGCTGTAGCCAGGCAGTCTGCACCACACAGCTGAGCGGCACGGAGTATTTCATAGGTTAAGGGCAGACCATCTTCAGGAGACAGTGTGATCATACCCGCACCACAGCACTCGGTTTTATGCGGCCAGTCTACAGGAGTACCCCCTAATTTTGCGATGAGCTGATCCATGCTCTCGGGATCCTCAGCCCGGTCAAAATGCCCCAACTTCGGTGGGCGCACCAGGTAGCATCCATAATAGCAGGCAACCTTTAAGCCTGACAGCGGTTTTTTTACAGCTGCCTCGATCTTGTCCAAGCCTACTTGATCCACAAAAACCTCCAGGAGTGATCTGGTGTTGTTGGTAGCCCGGTAATCCATATCGATAACCCTGGCCACATCCTGCTGCACCTTTTCATCCTGGCGTACTTCGGCCTCTACAGTCTTAAATCTGCTGTAACATGCTGCACAGGGCACAGCCACATCCAGGCCCTCTTTTTCCGCAATGGCCAAATTGCGTGCAGGTAAAGCCAGGGACAATAATTGATCTGTAGAATGAGCCGAACTGGCACCACAGCAGTTCCAAGCAGGCACTTCCCATAGATCCAGATCTAATTGATTAGCACAATAAGCTGTGGAAAGCCTGAACTCGACACCGGTGGTGTCCAATGAACAACCGGGGTAATAAGCGATCCTCATACTTTAGTTCCCCTTCCTTTCCCGTACCCTCTCAAAGAGCTTTTTGACTGCTCCTCCATCATCAGCCTTAGGAGGCATAAAATGCAGCTTTCCTTTACTCATCATTTTTGGTCCCAAATCAACATTATTAAAAAGCTTTCCAGTCCGCATATTGAACTTCATCATCAACTCCATCTCATAAACCCGGCCGTACCTTTCCACTGATTCCAGAAAAGTCTTATGGAAAATAGGGACTTCCGGTACTGCGGCAACCCCGGTACGGTTCGCCTCTATGCGGAGCAGATCCATCAGTTTAGCAACATCCACATCCCGTGGGCAGCGTGTGGCACAGGTTTCACAGGATGCACACATCCAGATGGTGCGAGAACGCAGCGCATCATCTGCTAAACCCAGCTGCAGCAGCCTCACAATCTGCCTTGGTGAATAATCCATTGATTGGGCCATTGGGCATCCGGCAGTGCATTTGCCGCACTGGTAGCAGCTAGTGATATCAATTCCAGCAGCCTGCAGTTTTTCCGTCCATTCTTTGGCTACAGCTTGCACAGCAGATAACTCAATACCTGACATATTTTCATCTCACCTCCTCTTTTGTTTTGTTTGGTAAATGGATATAAATAGATAACTGATCAGCTATTATCCAAACTGCTTTGCAGTTTTACCCCTACTGTTTTAACAGCGAAAAACAAAGCAGATCGTATTACACATTTCGTTTAGGTTGCTGTGCAGATAATTATATTTACATAATTCATAGTACCTTCATTGTATAATAGGTAGACTGCTATTTCATTGTCTATTAAAACCAATGAAAACAGCAGAAAATAACAAAAGGTATAGCTGAAGACAACTATACCTCTCTAACCCCCGACCTATAACTTTCAACAAAAAGGCCTTGCCATATTATATTATACATATAAAAATCGGTCAATCATTACACAGTTAAAGACCTATGGTTAGATCACCTTTCCCCCAGGATCTATTGTTAAACCAGAAGGAACAGGTAATCACCTGGCACACTCTCCACCACGGCCCTGTAATATTTCCAATGCATGTGGTATCGCAGGCAATACCACCTCCAAGTTTTCCCGCACAGCCCGGGGACTACCCGGGAGATTGATGATCAGAGAGCCTCTCCGGCTTCCGGCAACAGCCCGGGACAGCATAGCATGGGGTGTTTTTTCCAATCCCTTGAGTCTCATAGCTTCCGCAATACCCGGTATCAACCGCTCTACCACATCCATGGTTGCCTCTGGTGTTACATCCCTTGGCCCAAGGCCAGTACCACCGGTTGTCAGCACCAAATCTATCTGCTCTTGATCTGTATATTGGATTAGCTTTTCAGCTATTACATCTCTTTCATCAGGCACCACATCATAGGCAATTACCTCACCACCTATCTTGGTGATCAACTCTTTAATCACCTGGGCGCTGCGGTCCTCCCGTTCACCTTTTGCTCCTTTATCACTGGCGGTCAGTACAGCAACTTTCAATCAATTCACCCCATCTCGATCAGCTGTTCTGAGAACCTCAATACGATCATTCACTTTAACAGGACCACCTTTTAGAACCCTGATAAAGATCCCCTCTCTAGGCATCACACAATCTCCGGCTTGGTAATAAATAGCACACCTGCTATGGCACTCTTTACCGATCTGAGTGACCTCTCCCACAGCCTGCTCACCGATCTTCAGTTTTGTGCCTATAGGCAGGGAAATCAAATCAATACCCTCTGTTGTCAGATTCTCCGCAAAATCCCCAGGGCCCACATCAAGCCCCTTTTCCTGCATCTTTTTAATGCTTTCTATGGCTAAAAGGCTCACCTGGCGGTGCCAGTCACCTGCATGAGCATCACCTTCTAGACCATGGTTCTCAACAAGAACACCTTGCCCAATATTTTTTTTGCGTTCACCTTTATGTTCACTGATACAGACAGCTAGGATCTTTCCCACTCTTCTTCACCTTCCCTGAAAAATCTCCCGCTTTTCCCGCCGGACTTTTCCACCAAACGGATCTCTCCGATAACCATTTCCCGGTCCACTGCTTTGCACATATCATAAATGGTCAAGGCTGCAGCACTCACCGCTGTTAAAGCCTCCATCTCCACACCTGTCTTCCCCTGGCACCTGACCCGGGCCTCAATCTGTACGGCATGAGCTTGATCATCATATCGAAAATCCAGATCAATCCCGGTCAAAAGTAGAGGATGGCACATAGGGATTAATTCAAAGGTTCTTTTGGCAGCCATGATGCCAGCTACCTGGGCTACAGCCAGCACATCCCCCTTTTTGATCCCACCGGTTTTGATCAGATCAAGGGTTTCTTTTTTCATATAAACCGTGCCTCTAGCACGGGCTTCCCTTGCTGTGATATCTTTGTCACCTACATCAACCATCCGGGCGCGACCTTGAGCATCAAAATGAGTAAAATCCTCCACCATCTTAACCCCCTATCTGGCACATCCCCCGGCCTGTTTCAGGCGCTCCAGTGGCCAAATGATGATTTGCGGGTTTTAGTGCAACAGCTTTGAAAAAGAGTTGTTTAAGGTCCTCATCACTTGCACCGGACCTCAAGGCATCCAGCAGATTTACCTCATGCTGGTCATGCAAACAAGGCCGTAGCTTTCCATCAGCTGTCAGGCGCAGGCGATTGCATGAGGCACAAAAATGATTGCTCATGGCATGGATAAATCCGATACTCCCTTTGGCAGCTGAAAGTGAATAGTATTCAGCAGGGCCACTGCCCTTCACTTTGGGGAATGGCTGCAGTTCCCCCAGTTCTTCCTCAATGATCCTTTTAACCTCTCCACATGAAATAAAGGAGTTAGCCATCGCCCAGCTGGTGCCGATGGGCATCAATTCGATAAACCTAATATGGAGGGGGTACTGCAGTGTCAAACGGGCAAAATCAACCACTTCCTGGTCGTTAAAACCACGCAGAGCCACAGTGTTGATTTTGATCGGTTGAAATCCCAACTGGAGTGCCAACTGCAGACCATCCCATACCTGTTTGAGTTTACCGCCTCTGGTGATCTGGCGATATTTTTCATCATCCAAAGTATCCAGACTGACATTAAGCCTTCTCACACCTGCATCAAAAAGCTGTTTTCCTAACTTCTTGAGCAGTGTGCCATTGGTGGTCACAGCGATATCCTGCACCTTTGGCTTTAAAGCAAGCGCCTTGATAAAAGGTATGACTCCTTTCCTGAGCAGCGGCTCTCCACCGGTCAGTCTGAATTTATTGATCCCTAACTGCAGAGCAATATCAGCAACCCTTAGTATTTCCTCCATGCGCAGGATATCTTCCCGCGGCTTGGTGATGATCCCTTTAGCGGGCATACAGTAAAGGCAGCGCAGATTACAGCGATCAGTTAAGGAAATCCTCAGGTAATCGATCCGGCGGCCAAAGCGGTCCTCCATCATTTCTCTCCTCTCTAATAATGCGCCTTTTTATATCTCTGCCATAATCTTGCCACAATCCCGAAAATCGTAGCCTTGCAACTTCTCTACTGCTTGGTGAAAGTCCGGATCAGCCAGGATTTTGCGCACCAAACATATCTCTGGTTCATCCCAAAATTCGGCTGGGATACACAGATCATAGCGTTCCTCTCCGACAGGAATAAAATCCAGCCCTAGAGCATTGGCAGCAGCCTGGATACCTAGTCCCGCGTCTGCACTGCCCGATGCCACAGCAACTGCTACTGCCATATGGGTGTATTCCTCCCGCTCATATCCATTGATCATTGTAGGAGAAATCCCTTCTTTGCGCAGCAGGTGATCCAAAAGCAGACGTGTACCGGACCCCCGCTGTCTGTTGATAAACCTCAAATTGGATTCTGCCAGGTCTTTGAGCGTCCTGAACCCTTTAGGATTACCTGGGGCTACCAGCATCCCCTGAATACGGTAGGACAGGTTGACCAAAACCATTTTTCTCCCATTCAAAACACGTTTTACATAAGAGATATTGTATTCACCGGTTTCTTCATCAAGGAGGTGAACACCTGCCAGATGTGCTTCACCGCGCTTCAAGGCGGTCAAACCTCCCATACTCCCCACATGAGAAGAGATGAGACGGAAACCTGGGTATTTTTGCTGCAGCAGGTCTGCAATCACATCCAAAACCAGGTCATGGCTCCCCACCACAACCGTTGTGGGAGGTATTCCCTCCGGACGGAGGATGCGCACATCTACCTCTGTGCCGGCGGGATAACCTTCTGAAAGCCGCGGCACACAAATAACCCCATCAGCCTTAACTAAAGAGGTAACAGTTCCCGCGCCCCGGGGAAGTGACTGCACGATCAGCTTGTCCCTAACCTTCCCGAGCCGCACTCTGATATATTCCTCAGCTCCCAGGGGTGAAACAATCTTTCTGCTCACATAAGCCTTTTTATAATTATCCTCTGGAAGGGACAATCCATTCTTCCGGTAGATCACAGGACGTGCGAATAGCTCAAAGGCCAGGGCTGCAGATACCGGGTAACCAGGAACACCGATCACCGGTTTTCCTTTAATTATCCCCAAACTCACCGGTTTCCCCGGACGAATAGCCACTCCATGGACAAAAACCTCCCCTAGTTCCCGGAAGAGGGGCACAGTATAGTCCTCCCTGCCGTGGGAAGAACCGGCGATCACAGCTAACATATCTGCTTTGTCCAGGTACTCTAAAATTCTCTCCTTCAAAAGATCATAATCATCAATAGTAACAGGAGCATAAACAGGAATTCCACCCCATTCCTCCACTAACCCGCCGAGCACATAGCTGTTGGACTCGATCACATCCCCTGGTTTTAGCGGTGTTCCTGGAGGAACAATCTCTGTTCCCGTTGGCAGCAATGCTACCCTGACTTTAGGGAAAACATCAACCTCTGTTAAACCTGCGGTTAGCATCCCACCCACATCATAGGGGCGAATCCTCTGATGAGAGGGGAGGACCATCTCAGTTTCGATAAAATCCTCACCAACAACCCGCACATGCTGCCAGGGAACAGCAGGGGCAATGATCTCTACCAGGTCTTCTTCAGGAAAATGGACATCCTCGATCATAATCACTGCATTAAAACCCTCAGGAAGGGTATCACCTGTATCCACCACAACCGCCTGTTCCCCTAATTTAAGACGCAAAGGACTGGTCTCTGAAGCCCCAAAGGTGTCCGCAGAATTAACAGCGATACCATCCATAGCAGCAGCATGGTAATGAGGGGAAGAAACAGCTGCAAAAACAGGGCGTGCAGTGACTCGCCCCCGGGACTTAAGTACAGAGATCCGTTCCGGTTCCCCGGGATTCAACGCCCCCATTGCTTCAAGACCCTCTAGATATCGCTGATATGCTTCCTCCCGTGGTATATTCTCTAAATACGGTTGGCTGACACGCACCAAAATAGCCACCACCCTAAATCATTAAATTAAAGAACATAGTCAGTTCCGAACAGGTAAACATCAACTTCACTTCCTGCAGCTACACCTTCACTTTCCAGTGGAATGCGCATAATTCCATCAGCCTCAACCAAAGGTGTCAAAAGGCCTGATTTGCCAAGGATAGGTTCAGCTGCAATGACCCCATCCCTCTGCTGCAGTTTGACAAAAATATATTCCTCTCGACCAGGAGCAGACCCGATACTGCGGGATAGGATCCCCTTAATGGGCGGTGCCCCATGGGTAATTTTTTGATAACTACCAAATTTTAATAAAGGTGATACCAGCAGTTCAAAGGTTACCAAGGCTGCTGCAGGGTGACCAGGCAGGCCGAAAACCGGTTTTTTCTCCACAACACCACCTAGAGTTGGTTTTCCTGGTCTGACTGCCATTCCGTGGAAGACTATACCAGGCTGACCCAGTGAGGCAATTATATCAGCGGTATGATCCCTACTACCTACTGAACTGCCGCCGGAAACCACAACCAGGTCACACTCCTCACAGGCCCTCTGTAGTTTCTCCCGCAGCAACTGAGGATCATCCCGGACTACACCGTAGATAACCGGTTCCCCTCCCAGTTCCAGAGTTCTAGCAAAGAGGGCATAGGAATTGATATCCCTGACCTGACCGGGTAAGGGCTTTGTCAGGGGGTCAACCAGCTCATCACCAGTGGATACAATACCAACACGTAAGGGAACAATAACTTCTAGCTCTATCTCACCTAAAGCTGCCAGGTAACCGATATCCTGTGAACGAAGCAGATGATTTGCCGGAAAAACCTCATCTCCTGCCTTGATATCCTCATCTGCTCTCAGCACATTTTCCCCTGGTCCAACCGGCTTCAATACCTCAATAGCCCCTTCGCCAGCTTCTTCTGTGTGCTCCACCATAACAGCGGCATCAGCTCCTGGAGGCAGCATCGCCCCTGTGGCAATCTGCATGGCTTCACCTGGCATCAGTTCTTTATCAGGAGCAAAGCCAACCGGAATCTCGCCAATTACAGTAAAAAAGGCTGGCAGCCCCTCACTGGCGCCAAAGGTATCCTGAGCCCTGACCGCATAACCATCAACTGTGGAGCGGTCAAATCCAGGCACATTTTCCCTTGCAATTACAGCTACAGCCAGGCGTCTTCCCAAACATTGGAGCAGAGACAGTTTTTCACCTTTGCGCAATTCAGATGGCAGGTGAGTTGCCAGTCTTTCCCTTGCTTCTGCAACTGTTAAAACTGTTAAAAGTTCATCCTTCACAACAAAAACTCCTCAGAATCAGTATCCACTGGATTAAAAACACCCAAGAGCACAACCATGAATCTTAATCTTTAATGCATTACAAGCATCCCCGATAACCTTCGGTTCCACTCCCAGTGAGGATGCTATACTTCTTGCTGCAGGGCAGGTGATCTTCCCATCTTTGGCAGCCTTAAGCACTGCTTCCTTTATTTTGGGGTCAACAGCGACATTCTCACAAGTCTTCAATTGTAGCTCCTCCTCCAGAATGTTTATTATTTTTTATTGATTACAACACTGATAATTAAAATAGCGCCAACCTGGACTGCAGCGCTATCTTAAGCATAACTCCTTTCCAAGGTTGGGAGGTATTTGGGTTTCCCCAATACCCTATCGGCGTAATGCTCGCCCTGCGTTTAGCTCCCATAGCTGAAGGCCTTAGGAGAGCTAAATCGGAGTCATTTTTCATTGATAAATTGTTTATAATCCAATTATACAACAAAAAGCTCTTGTAATACTATCAACTCAGAACCTCATTTAAACTTCCCTTCCGGTAGCCTGTGAGATCAAGGGTTACATAGGAAAACCCTGCTTTTTTGATATTATCAGTAATCTCTTCACGATGCTCTAAAATTACAGGAAAAGCATCAACTGGTGCCTCAATTCTAGCTATTCCCTGGTGCCAGCGCACCCTAAGTTGTCCGTTGATTATTGAATTTAAATAGGCTTCTGCTTCCTCGATCATTTTCAGTTTATCTGTGGTGATTTCCTCACCATAGGGAATCCTGCTAGCCAGACAAGCGGCCCCTGGTCTATTCCAATTAGAAAGTCCCGCTGTGCGTAAGAATTGACGTATTTCATCTTTTATTATCCCTTCCTCCAGAAGAGGGCTGAATATTCCTAATTCCATCAATGCCTTCATTCCTGGCCTGTAGTCACTTTGATCATCTTTATTAGTGCCATCCAGAACAGCCCGATAACCCTTTTTGCTGGCCAGGTCACAAAGTGCCCCGAAAAGATACCGCTTGCAGTAATAGCACCTCTCTGGCGGATTTTCCCTTACACCAGGGATCTCAAGGGGATTCATGGTGACAATCTTATGATTAGCTCCCAAGAAACGAGCAATCCTCTGGGCCTCTTCTATCTCCTGGCGGGGCACCAACACGCTATCCAGTGTTACCGCTAACACCCTATCCCCTAACTCCTGAACTGCAACCATCAGGAGAAAGGTGCTGTCAACACCACCGGAAAATGCGATAACAGCCTTTTCATAATTTTTGATCCTTTTCCTCAAACTTTCAATCTTGTTAGCGGTATGTTCGGCCACTTTTAAATCTACCTCATTTCAAGAAATATAAAGAAATCTTCTACAGAACATCCCGTGAATCCTTCGCCAAGTACAACAGTTGCAGTTAATGTTATCCTGAAGCTTGTTCAAACTACCTAATCAGTGCATAACAATGCTACCAACTTTATTATTTGCAAAACAGGTGCCAGCATGAACCAGTTTCGAAGAGATTATTACAGCTATTTCTCAAAATCATGCTAGCTGACCACACCCACTAATTAAGTTTGCAAAGCTGATATTTATCAAATGCAATTTTTGTGCCTGTATTAAATGAAAACCGGATCAAGGAGTTTTTGATAATCTATTGATCCGGCGCAATTTTTTGATCAGCATCATTGAATATTTTATATTTTTCTAGCATTTATCCGACATTACGCAATAACTGTTTCGTCCACCACCATGATTTATTACCTAGAACTGTTTACTTAAAGGGCAGCTCTGTAGATTTCAGCAATCTCCTCTACTGTAGCATCCCGTGGGTTCGTTATCAGGCAAACATCTTCTGCAGCCGCTTTGCTGAGTTGAAGAATATACTCCTCTTGAAGTCCAATTTCCGAAAGCCTTCTTTTGGCTCCAATGTCCTGGCACAGCTTTTCTACAGCCTCTATTGATCTCTCGGCGGCTTCCCTAGTGCTCATCCCATCCACTTTCTCTCCCAATGCTCTGGCAATATCAGCATAGCGATCCATACAGGCGATCAAATTGAAGCGCATCACATGAGGAAGCAGGATCGAATTGACTTCCCCGTGGGGGAGGTTCAATAGCCCCCCTAATGGATGAGCCATAGCATGTACAGCACCTAAAATTGCATTAGACATAGCAACACCGGCCAGCAGGCTGGCCATGGCCATCTGTGTTTTGGCTTCAATATTTGTGCGGGAAGCTACAGATGCCCTTAAAGCTGTACTGATCATTTTGATAGCCCTCAAGGCATTGATATCTGTGATCGGTGTCGCTGCAACTGAAACATAAGCCTCAATGGCATGGGTCAGTGCATCAATACCGGTGTTGGCGGTCAGCCTGGCATCCTTAGTGCTCAGCAGTACAGGGTCTATAATAGCGATATCAGGCACCAGGGATTTTGACCCGATAGTCATTTTTACCTTCCTGTGGCTGTCAACAACAATAGCAAACTGTGTTACCTCTGCCGCGGCCCCTGCAGTGGAAGCCACACAGATCAGAGGAGGAAGGGGTTTTTCTATCTTTTCCACACCAACATAATCCTGAATCTTACCCCCATTGGTTGCAAGAATGGCAACTGCTTTTGCTGCATCAATAGCACTACCACCGCCCAGGCCGACTACAGCATCACATCCTGATTCCAGATAGAGTTCCTTGCCATGGTCTATTTCGAAATCCTTGGGGTTCTCTGTAGGTTCGGTCCAAACCTGATACTCCAGACCAATTTCTTTGATATGTTTAACAGCCTCATCAACCCACCCTGAATTGTACACTCCTTCATCACTTACTAGAAAAATCCTCGTTGCCCCTAACCGTTTGGCACTCTCTCCAACCAATTTTAACGTACCCCTGCCAAAAATGATTTCAGGAACCATGAACTTAAATATTTCCATCTAAACACCCCCCGAGGAAGTTCTCAACCCCTTTATTCGATAATAAATCACTTGTTTCCTTTTTCTTCGATATTCTATTTAATATTGAAGAGGACGACCAGGCCCTTTTACCTGGTCGTCCTTTATCATAAAAATGATTAATGTTTCACTTATTTATCCTAGAGGCTTCAAACTGTCTTCGAAGATGGCCCTTACAACTCTTTCATCAGCCTTGATGGGAGCCATACTCAACAGGAAGTCAAGAGATGGGGTATTGAATGCCAGATGTACCAGTTTGTCAATATCATTTGCAGTGTAGCCCATATCCTCTAGTTTCTCTGTAACTCCAACACTGAACAACCATTTCTCTACACCAACTGCACACTCTTCTGCTTCACCGGGAACACCCTTCAAGCCGGGAACAATCGGTGAATAGATTGCAGCGAGGACTTCAGAGCAAGAAGGATAGGTGTGCTTAATAACTGCAGGAAGCAGCATTGCCAATCCAAGTCCATGCGGCAGTTCCGGTTTCACAGCACTCAATGGATGTTCCATAGCATGGGTAAAGTGCAGTAATCCGTTGTCAAAGCAAATACCGGCGATCATAGAGGCATAAAGCAGGTAGTACCTTGCTGTTAGGTCATCAGGATGCGCAACTGCCTGAGGCAGATAACGGGCGATCAAACGCACTGTTTCCTCTGCGAGCAGTACTGTATACGGGCTGGCTACCAATGAAGTTGCAGCCTCATTGACATGGTTGATAGCATCTACAGCTGTGTAGCGTGTCTGGTTTGCCGGGAGTCCGGTCATAACAGCAGGGTCATCGATGGCAAATACGGGATAAATGCAATCAACAGCAAGGGCTGGTTTATATTCTAATTCTGGAATGCTAGCAACAGCAAATCTGTCGACTTCAGTACCAGTTCCATGGGTGGTGTTAATAGCAATAATGGGGACTGCTTTTTCTGCATTGAATTTGAAGGTATAAAGATCCCGTGCATTATACTGGGCGTTATCAGGGTGAAGGAGTACAGCAGCACTCTTGGCGCTATCAATCGGGCTGCCACCGCCGATACCGATAACTGCTCCGGCACCTAAATCTTTACCCATTTTTACTGCGGTATCGATTCCATCAACGGTTGGGTTGGGGACGACCTCATCAAACATGGTCCAGGCAATCCCGTGAGCCTTCATGGCAGGTTCTAAAACATCCCAGACACCGGTTACTTTGTAAACGATCTTATCTGTGACAATTAGAACCTTGTCGATACCTTGTTTTTTCAACCAGTCACAGATATCATTAACTTTTTGCAGAGCTCCCACTCCGAAATAGCAAAGAGTACGGCTACGAATCTCCACAACCTGGTTAATATTCATTTTTGTTTCCCAACTCATATAATTTTAGCCTCCTTTAGAAATGTTAAATTTTTTAGAAATGTTAAATTTTTGACTAGTTCCGATCCTTACCCATACCCCCGTATCGTTTCCCCTCCTTATACCTGACAAACCACCTCCGCATATCTTAGTATGTATCCCCTGCTAAGCTTTATATTTGCAAATCACGTGCCAGTTCTATATTTCAGGAAATAAGCTTTTAATCATTGGTTTTTGAAGAAAAAAGTTAAGACTTGCCGTTTATACGGCAAGTCTTTAACGAAAACTCGCAATATATACCAATTTCACGTAATTTCTACATTTTAAGTATCATGGATTATCTATTTACACTAACCTCAGCTATATCACTGGCTAGTTTCTTCCTTCTGCAGTTCGGGCACAAGTTTTCACCTGACATTTCAATATCAAGCTGTTCCTTTACATGTTCATTCACAGGCAGTGTGCTGAAATATTTACCACAATTCTCACAGCGAGACATTTCAAAGGTTTTGTGCCAGATCTCCTGTTTCCCATTCTCTTTCTTGACAATGATCGCTCCGGTAGGACAGATATCAGCACATGCACTACAGCCGATACAGTTGGGAGATGCCTCATCAAAGGGTGTGGCTATCCTTTTCTCTGTACCGCGCATAATGGCGGAAATAGCATATGCCCCTACTTTTTCACAAGCTTTAACACAAAGCCTGCACATGATACACTTCTCAGCTGGATCAACAGGTTCAACAGAAATGCCCTCATATTCCTGGTATAATTTTTTCATATAATCGCTGTTCGGAGCCCGCCTGTAGAGCAGTGTTATAATGTTGCGCCTGATCTCCTGGAGTTCCGGTGTGTTGGTCTGCACCTCAATCTCCCTAGTAATAGGGTAAGTACATGAAGCAACTAAACGCTTCCGCTCACCTTCTTTGACCTCAACCATACACATCCGGCAAACACCCTGACCGCCAAAAGCCTCACTGTAGCAAAGAGTGGGTATTTCAACCCCTACTCTTTTTGCTGCTTCCAGTATGGTTTCTCCCAGTTTGGCTTCTATATTCTTCCCATCAATTGTTACCTTCATCTCTCCCACCCCCTATTTCACCTTGACAGCCTGGAATTTACAGTTGTTGATGCAATCCCCACACTTGATGCACTTCGCTGGATCGATGGTGTGTGCTTTTTTCTTTTCCCCGCTAATGGCATCAGCAGGACAGTTTCTGCGGCAGCGGCCGCAACCAGTACAAAGCTCTGCATCAATATAAAACTCGGTCAGTTCCTTACAGATTCCCGCCGGACACCTGTGATTATTAATGTGCTCCAAATACTCATCACGGAAATACTTCAGTGTGGAGAGTACAGGGTTGGGGGCTGTTCTGCCCAAAGCGCACAGTGCTGCCTGCTGAATAGTAGAACTCATACTTTCCAGAAGATCCAGATCTTCAGGTTTGCCTTTGCCCTCACAGATACGGGTCAGGGTTTCCAGCAATAAACTGATCCCTTCCCTGCAGGGGACACACTTACCGCAGGATTCCTCTGCCAGGAAATTAACATAGTAGCGGGCAACTTCCACCATACAGGTGCGGTCATCCATGACGATCATACCGCCAGATCCCATCATAGAACCGGCTTCAGTAAGGGTATCAAAATCGACCGGTAGATCAAGCAGATTTTCAGGGATACACCCTCCTGAAGGCCCTCCTGTCTGGACAGCCTTGAACTGCCGACCATTTTGGATTCCACCGCCGATATCATAGATAATCTCGCGCAGTGTGGTGCCCATAGGCACTTCCACCAAGCCGGTATTAACAACTTTACCAACCAAAGAGAACACTTTCGTGCCCTTGCTTCCTTCAGTACCGATGGAGGCAAAATTTGCTGCACCATCTTTGATAATTACAGGTATATTGGCCCAGGTTTCTACGTTATTGATCACAGTCGGCTGTCCCCAGAGTCCTCTCTCTGTGGGGAAAACATACTTATCCCAGGGTTCCCCCACATTTCCCTGGATAGAGTTGATCAAGGCTGTTTCCTCACCACAAACAAAAGCACCGCCACCGCGGACTAACTCTATATCAAAGCTCAGGTCGCTGCCCAAAATGTTCTTTCCCAGATACCCGCACTCACGGGCATTTTCAATGGCTTTGGTAAGGTTTTTAACAGCCAGGTCATATTCATCCCGCACATAAATAAAGCCATTTGAAGCGCCAATGGCATAGGCACAGATGATCATACCCTCGAGAACTGTATGGGGGTCACCTTCCAAAATACTGCGGTCCATAAAAGCACCGGGATCCCCCTCATCACCATTGCAGATCACATATCTGGGCGGATTATCTACTGCTGCACAGGCCTTCCATTTCAAACCTGTAGGGAAACCACCGCCCCCACGACCACGCAAGCCTGATTTTAAGACCTCTTCAATAACTTCCGCAGGGGACATTTCCTTAAGAGCCTTCTCTAAAGCCTGATAACCGCCCCGGTCCAGGTAATCCTGTACAGAGGTTGGGTCAATTTCCCCGATATTGCGGAGAGCCACCTTTTTCTGTTTCTTATAAAAGTCGGTTTCATGGTGTGATTTATAGTACTTCTTGGTAGCCGGGTCACGGTAAAGGAGACGCTGAACGAGTTCCCCCTGCTGCAGTGTCTTTTCAACTATTTCCGGTACATCCTCTGCTTTTACCTTGCAGTATGTAATATCATCAGGAAGGATTTTGACAAGAGGCCCCTTTTCGCACAAACCATTGCATCCTGTAGCTTTGGCAAATGTTTCAACCTGAATTTTGTCATTCCCTTGAAGGGCATCACATAAAGCCTCATATACAGCGGCACTGCCGTTGGCCAGACAGCCTGTACCACAACAGACCAAAATCATTCTTGTTTCATGATTAGGCTTCACTTCCAGTTGATTCATCTCACTGCCCCCTATTCTCTTCGATGATCTCTCTTAATAATGCAGGTGTTACTTTTGGATAGACACGATCATTTGCTAGAAGAACAGGCGCTATAGCACATGCTCCCAGGCAGTTAACTGTTTCTAAAGAAAATTGACCATCTGGTGTGGTTTCACCTGGCCTGATACCTAGAATTTTGTATACTTCATCGATAATAATAGTTGAACCTTTTATATGGCAGGCAGTTCCATCACAGGTTTTAAGTACTACACGGCCTTTGGGAACAAGACTAAAGGCCTTGTAAAATGTGGCCATACTGAATATAACAGTCATAGGGGTATTAACATGCTCAGCGGTCATCTGCAGGGCTTCTTTGGGCAGATAATTAAACTGCTTTTGCAGATCCTGCATAATCGCCAGGATAAATCTCCTTTCAGGAGGATACCTGTTAATGATACTGCTCATGACTTCCCGATCAGCAGTTTGCTGGCTGTTTTCTGCCATAATCAATACCTTCCTCCTTATCTTTTGGCTAAATGTCTTCTCTCTTTTATTCAAGTTCAATTCCTTTATGTTAAAATCCTTTTAAATAAAGAGGGGCGGAACTGTTTATCCGCCCCCTCATTGTGATCACCCACCTGCAAGTCTGGGAAAGATAGCCACCTCATCATCTTCTTTCAAAGGTGTTGCCAGACCTGCCAGATGTTCTATTGCCCTCCCATTAACCAGAATGATCACATCTTTGCCGAGTTTTTTCTCCTCATCTGGTCCAGTTGGAGTGAAAAGCCAATTGCTCATCTCTTTGCCATAATGGTTTGCTATTTGTTCCAGCAGTTCAACTAGTGTAGTTCCTGAAAAATTGGTAGTTTCTTTTACCCCAGTAATATCCCGAAGGAGAGCAAAAAACTTCACTTTCAAAGGGGCTCACCCCCCTTCATGCATTATTGGAGGCCCAACTCCTTCAGTTTTTCTGGTGTTGGTCTTCCTTCTTCATCCCAACCACGTAACTTATAGTATTCGGGGAGCATTTCTTCCAATCTGTTAACATTTCCCTTAGCTGGGCCAACTTTGACCGGCTCTTTCAGCATACGCGGTGGCAGTGTATCATCCTTCTTAGTAAATCCATTTGTGATATTGAAGAGCCGCTCCATATTCCAGATTCGTTCCCCAGCTTTTAATAATTCTTCAACAGTAAAGTCAATTCCTGTTGCAGCAGTCATCTGTTCTGATAACTCTGGCGCACCTATGGCGAAGGTCAGGAAAAGACAAATTCCAGAAGAGTCCACAGCTGCTGTTAAGTCCTGGAATGTCTTTGTCCAACCCGCTTTTCCTTCAGTAGCCAGGTTATCCAGTTTTTCAGGGATCCCTAAAATTTCCGGAGAAGTCATATAGCCACGCACATGGCAACCGCCACGGTTGTTGGTTGCGTAGTTGAGCCCCATACCCTGGAGTACCCTGGGGTCATAGGCGGCCATTTCTTGTTTCTTACAGGTCATGGAAAGCTCAGGATGACCATATTTGCTTGCCAGGCGGTAAGAACCTTCAGCTATTTCATTACCGAAACCTTCTCTGTAAGCAGCCTGCCTGGAAAGCTCTACCATTGCTGCTGCATTTCCAAAGCCCAGTGGGAACCCGGTTTCCTTCTCAGTGATGGCTCCAATTTCAAAGAGCTCAAAGGCGCAAGCAATTGTGCTACCCAATGTAATGGGGTCCATCCCCAGTTCATTGCAGTAGTTGTTGGCTTTGATGATCGCTGCTAGATCATCAACACCGCAGTCAGCACCAAAGGACCATCCAGCTTCATATTCAGGGCCTTCGCCAAAACCTTTGTATGGTCCGTCAGGAACATTAACGATCCTACCGCAACCGATACTGCATCCCATACAGCCTTTATTGCGAACCAAATAGGTTTTGGCAAGTGTTTCACCACTGGTGGCATCAGCATTGGGGAATGTTCCGGAATCCCGGAAGTTATTGACTGGTAGTCCACCAGATTGATCAAGAATGTTGATCAGAATCTCAGTACCATAGGCAGGAAGCCCCTGGCCGGTCACCGGGTGCTCAGCTACCATTTTGCGTGCCTTTGATAGTGCAGCATAGAAATTATCCGGATCAGCTACTTTGACTGCTCCAGTACCCCTCACAACAACAGCTTTCAAGTTCTTGCTGCCCATCACAGCACCAACCCCGGAGCGCCCAGCAGCCCTTGTATAGTCATTAATAATACAGGCAAATTTAACCAGGTTTTCGCCGGCAGGTCCAATACAAGCTACCCTGGCATCGAAATCGGTCTCTTCTTTCAGGGTATCAGTTGTTTCATTGACGTCCTTCCCCCAGATGTGTTCTGCACTGCGCAGTTCAACCTGATCATCTTTGATCCACAGATATACCGGCTTTTCAGCCTTACCTTCGAAAATAATCCCATCATAACCAGCATATTTCAATTCTGGACCCCAATAACCTCCGGAGTTTGAGGCTGCCATAGCTCCTGTAAGTGGCGCCTTACAAATTACATTGTAGCGGCCTGCATTAGTTGCCAGTGTACCGGTTAAGGGACCAGTCATGAATATTAAATTATTCTCTGGACTTAAAGGATCAATCAAAGGGTCACATTCTTTGATCCAAAGACGTGTTCCCAATCCGCGAGCCCCTATATAGTTCTTCGCTTCCACCGGATCCAGGGCTTCTTTCTTAATTGTTCCATCAGTCAAGTTAACCCGCAGAATATATCCTACCCAGCCGTACATTATTTGGTCACCTCCTGCAGAGCCTCTTTCATTTTTGCGGCATATGCCCGTTTTTTAGCCAATGTACCTGAATTTGCTTCCACATAGGTAATTGCTCCAAAGGGGCAGAACTTGGCACACTGGGGATCACCATCACAAAGGTCGCATCTCAGAATGCAGCGCTTTGCGGGATCATAAGCAATATTGCCGAAGGGACAGGCTTGAACACACATTTTGCAGCGGATGCATTTTGCATCATCCACTACCATTGCTCCTGTAACTTCATTGCGCTTCAATGCTCCGCTGGGGCAAACCTTCTCACAAGCTGCATTGTCACACTGCAGACACATCAGCGGTATAGAAATACCTTCTTTTTCGAATTGCAACACATTAACCCTAGCCGCAGTTGGACGAAACTCCCTCTCATGTTTAAAGGAGCAAGCCAACTCGCAGGTACGACAAGAAATACATTTCTCTGGATTGAGCATCAGTACCTTAGCCATCCTTGGTCTGACCTTTTGACTAGGCCAGACACTCCACCTCCTTTATTTTTTTATTTGACGTACAGACAGCGATTCAAAGCCCCTTATACCCCTTATCAACGCTTTTTCTTACATCCTTTTGATAACAATCGTCAGCTTTTTGCCTAAATCCCCCCTTCTCCTCTTTCCATTGCAGTATGCCGCTAAAAGATTTTTTGCTTTATTTATCACGCAAAAACCGTGCCAGTGATCTAATAAAATAATCATCAAACCTGTACTTCAATTGTCAAAAAAATCATTTATCACTTAGCAGAATTAAAATGAGAATCGGCTTTGCCATTCATTGTTATTTCATGAAATTCATTAAAACAAAAATAAAAATGCCGCAGACGCGGCATATTGATCCGAATTTTCGGAAGTTTAACAAAAATTCGCCCCCTATTATTTCTTTTCCTTATATAAATAACGCAAAACCCTGGGTGTAGTCGTCAGCCATTCAGCGGCCTGGGGGTAGCGGCCTCCAGCTTCCTGCAGCGCTTTATTTATTAATTTTCGTGCTGATTCATTTGTGATTTCTTTAAGTTTATCCAAGTATAATGGTAAATCAAAACCTGCTCTGACATCGATTTGATTAACTAGAGAGTCAAGTTTATCAGCGATTTCATTCAAACGTCTTTCAACAATATCCTCTTCTGAACTAACTACCTGCTCTTCTGCTATACCTGTATTAAGCTCATCAATAACAAGGGGTTTCTCATTGATGATTTTTTGGGGTAGATGTTCCGGCGTAATCACTGCCCCATCGCATATAGCTGCCATCTGTTCTATAACATTGGCCAACTCCCGTATATTACCCGGCCATTTGTATCTGGTCAGTGCATCCATTACTTCAGGGCTTAAGCGAGGAGGGGTTGGTCCATGACGCTGGTGGAGAAAGTGTTCTGCCAAAAGGGGAATATCCTCTGGACGCTCCCGCAGAGCTGGCAGGTGAAAAGTCACCACATCAAGCCTATAAAAAAGATCTTCCCGAAAACGCTGTTCTGCAACAAGCTTTTCCAGTGGAGCATTTGTCGCAGCAATAAGCCGGGTGTCTACTCGAATCGGGCTTTCCCCACCTACCCGGAAAATTTCTCCTGTTTCCAAAACACGCAACAGTTTTACCTGAATGGGCAAAGCAGCCTCACCAATTTCATCTAGAAAGAGAGTACCCCGGTGAGCAAGCTCGAAAATCCCTTTATGCTGTGATGTTGCCCCTGTAAATGCACCTTTCTCATGTCCAAACAATTCACTATCCAGTAGAGTCTCAGAAAAAGCACCGCAGTTGATAGCTAAAAAAGGGTGTTCTGCCCGGTTACTGACCGCATGAATATAGCGCGCCAGCACTTCCTTGCCTGTTCCTGTCTCTCCTCTAATAAGAATCGTAATATTTTTTTTGGCAAGACGTTCAGCAACAGTTAACAAACGCTGCATTTTCTCGCTTCTGCCTGCAACAAAGCCGATCTTCTTCAAGATGGTTTTTCTGCGGACCATTTCTTCATCATCATAGCTTTCACCTTTAGCTAGTACACGGCTTAATGCGCGATTAATAATGCCCTCCAAGGCATCCAGGTTATCGAATGGTTTCTCCAAATAATCGTATGCACCTAATTGTATGGCTTCAACTGCAGACTTAACTGTAGAATAACCGGTCATGATAATAACCTCAGTATCGGAATACTGAGCTTTTATCTCCTTTAACAAGGTAATACCGTTGACATCAGGCAGCTTTAAATCTAAAAGCACCAGATGATAAAAGTCCTGGAAGGCCTTCCTCGCGTCTCTCCCGTTCTCCGCAACAGTGATCTCATGCCCTTTGCCATCCAGAAAAAACTTAAAAAAATTCCCCATTTCAACCTCATCATCAACAACAAGAATGCGTGCCAACCCTTTTCCCCCTTTCTCCAATAGTTAACTGGTAAGGAATATTTACCTATTATTACCCCTCTTGGTCACTATCGGTGCAATCAGCACTCTGGGAAGGCGGTAGATAAACAGTAAATTCTGCTCCCTTACCTGGCTCACTTTCTACAGCGATAGTACCTCCATGTTTTTGTACAATCCCTAAACTTACTGATAACCCGAGCCCAGTTCCTTTACTGTCTCCTTTACTGGTAAAAAAAGGGTCAAATATTTTTGTTACTATCTCCTGGGGAATACCTGGTCCATTGTCAGCTACCTTAATAAAAACCTGATTTCTTTCCTTATCTAAACCTGTTTTTACTGTAATCCTTTGCTCCAGTTCTTCTTCATCTTCATCAAAAGCCTGTTTAGCATTGAGTAGCAGATTGACGATCACCTGTTCCAATTGCTGTGAATTCCCTTCTACATTCGGTAACTGTTCATCTAGAGACAAATATATTCTAATTTTATTTTTTTCAATATGATAAGAAACAAGAGATAGAGCATCCTTGACCACATCATTGACATTAAGGGGTTGAAAAACATATTGCTCTTGACGGGAGAAAGTAAGAAGTCCACGCACAATACGCTTACAACGCTGGCCGCATGTTTCAATATCCTCAAGGATCTTGTATTTTTGATCATTCTGAGGAGTAGTGCGCAAAAGAAGTTGTGCATCTCCGATAATAACAGCCAGCGGTGTATTCAGTTCATGGGCAACCCCTGCTGCCATCTCTCCCAAAGCTGCCAATCTGGCTGTCTGAAGCAACTGCACCTGCATTTTAAGCTGTTCAGTAATATCCCTGATATAGATAACCAAACCTAAATTTTTCTGTCCCTGGGAGGCGGGATATCCATAGACCTCCATTACCCGACCATCACTCAACTGCCGCTGAAAATTGATCATCTCACCGGTTCTCAACGCCTCATAAAAACTACATTCAGAGCAGGGGCCATCTGCTGTACAAAAAACATCACAGTATTTTTTCCCATATATCTCCTGTTCAGGTATCCCCCTGAAATCCAAGGCTGCCTGGTTCAAACGCAAAATTTTAAGATCAGGGTCAACCATAATGATAATATCTCTGACAGCTTTAAATGTGGCCTCCCATTCCAGTTTAGCCCTGTTCACCTCAGAAAAAAGAGCACCATCTTGCAGATAAATGGCGATCTGATTGGCAAGCTGCTGGAAAAAGGCTAAATCAAGGGGATCATATGTAATATAGCGGTCACTTCCCACCACAAAAAGGCCGTAAACCTTGTTATGGGTCACCAGAGGATTGATTACCGCTACTTCCAACCCCTGGTTATGCAAAAAACCATCCTTCGTATCTGCACTGCGCTGCCAGACAATCTGATTGTTGCTATTTATTGCCTTCCATAGGGACTCTCCATCATCCGGAGTAATTTCAATCCCCTTACTGCAATTGTCATCACTTATATAGCAGTAGTCAACTAATAGATTTTCACCGTATGGTGTTAGGATCGCTATCCGACTTAGGTATAAAATTTGGCGCACACTATCATATATCTTTTTTACTGTTTTATCCAAATAATCCCTAGGCAGAGTAATATTAAATTCCTGGGCAAGTTCATTAAGAATCTCCAATTGGGCATTTCTTTTAGAAAGCTCTTTTACCTTCTCTTTCAGTTCAACATAATAACTACGCTTAGAAGTATAAACACCTGTCAATTTTTCGATCAGTTGTGTCTTTTGCTCTGGCATAATCCCCCCTCCTCACAGCTTGAAGTCTTAGCTTACAGATGGCCACAACAGGGGCAGTCCTTTACCCGCCCCACTTCCAACTGCTGAAAAGTAGTGGTTAAACCATCATAAAACAGCATCTTTCCCACAAGGGTTGTCCCCACATCCAACAGTATTTTCAACGCCTCCTGTGCCTGTAATATCCCGATAACTCCAGGAGTAGTGCCAAATACCGGTATAGGCCTGTCTTTTGAACCCTGCTCTTTCAGTGGCCTCTTATCTTTGCGAGGAAAAACACAGGCATAACAGGGCCCTTTTCCAGGTAAAACAGTAAGCAAACGCCCATAAAAGCCATGCACTCCACCGTCCACCATCGGTTTTCTCAAGCTAACACAATTCTCATTAAGCAAATAACGGGTTTCTTCATTATCCAGGGCTGAAATCACCACATCAAATTTACTCACTAACTCAGCAGCATTTGACCGATCAAGGTGTGCATGGTAGGGAAGTATATTAATACCGGGATTCAAAGCAAGCAGTGTTTGTTTAGCAGATAGCACTTTTGGCATTCCGATTCTGGCAGTAGAATGTATGATCTGACGCTGCAAATTAGAAAGTTCTACATCCTGATCATCTACCACCCCGATGGTACCTACCCCAGCTGCAGCAAGATAGTACAGTACTGGAGAGCCAAGTCCCCCAGCACCGACTACGAGGACACGGCTTTTGGCCAGCCGCAATTGGCCTTGCTCTCCAATTTCTTCGAGCATAATCTGTCGCTCGTAACGCTCCCGGTCCTGATTACTGATCACTTTTCTCCGCTCCCTTAAATACATTACTTCATTTCTATTATAAAATAAATGCAAAAATCATACCAACTAAGCAGTAATCATTGTGTCTGGTGAAAAGATTTTGATGGGCATACTGTTTTTTTACTATTTGGTAGGAATTTTCCAAAGAAAAGGGGCTAAGAGGTAATTTTTTTCAAAAGGAAGAAGGAATTATTATACCGATGCAGAATAATTTAATATAACAATAAGAAGCCGCCAGGAAGTTGGGTATAGTCTCTTTGTCATAAAACATAAGAGGGGGGTACCTGGCGGCTTCGGGGGCCTCAATTTTGTGTGCTTTTATATTTGGGATTATTCGATCCCATTTTTTTTAAGTGGGCTTGTGAAATAAATCACTTCCCTGCTTGTATAAAATATACCAGATAAAATCATAACAGTCAAACCTTTTTCTCAAATTTTTTTATATTTCTACTAAACCCTTTTTCCTCAAGCAAACAAGGACTTTCCAGTTGGGAAAGTCCTTTGGTTTTAACTGCTATATATCTTGTTTTCTCCTAAAGGAACCACAGGTAATACCATCACCCCGATCCTCTCGCTGGCTTTTGATTTCCACATCATCAGCCTGACACTCTCTGTTATTATTGAACTCGCATTTAGTACATCCACACCGAATTTTGGACATCTTTTATTCTCCTTTCTTAAATAGTATTAAAGCATTCTTATTATTTGCTGCATTAAGGTGGACTATCCAGTCAACTTTTTTCAAAATTGCCGCGATTATTTTTTTCATAAAACGTCATAATAAGTAACACAATAAAAAAGTGTTTTTTTTGGAGGTAAAATTATGGAAGTATTTGTTGACCCGGATCTCTGCATCAGTTGTGGAACCTGTATTGATATCTGCCCGGAAATATATGATTGGGATGATGATGGCAAAGCTTACGCCATACAGGAAGAAGTACCTGAAGAGTTGGAAGATTGTGCCCGGGAAGGTGTTGAAAATTGTCCAGTTGATGCCATTCAAGAGAGAGAATAGATTTCGAATAAGCCTGGAAAAGCATCATATTATTATTTGAAAAGTTCTGGTATAATATAAGCTAGTATATTGTGTCAGTATTTTATTCATTTTTGGAGGGGAGAAAATGAAAAAACCCAAGGGGAAAGTAATACTTTCGCTCCTTGTTATTTTTTGTATTATCCTGGGAGGAGCTTGGTGGGTAAAAGATACCTTTTTTAATGACCCCATGACCACCCAAGTAGACCCTGAAACCGGTAAAACCATCAAAGCTTTCAATGTTTTACTATTGGGAAGTGATGCCCGTCCAGGCGAAAAGATTGGCAGAACCGATACCATTATTGTCGCTCAGGTGTCTGAAGATAGAATTGCCATGCTGTCCATTCCCCGGGATACCCGGGTGCAAATACCTGGACACGGATACCAGAAGATCAATGCAGCTGCAGTCTACGAGGGCCCTGAACTGACAGCTGAACTTGTCTCCGATTTAATTGGACAACCCATTGATAAATATATGCTGGTGCGTTGGGAAGGTTTTATGAATATCATTGATACCGTTGGCGGTGTCGATGTCAATGTTGCTAAAAGTTTTTCTGCCTATGCATTAGATGGGGACAAACAAAAAATACACTTCCAAGAAGGAATCCAGCACCTGAATGGACGGGAGGCATTGGCTTTTGTCCGCTATCGAAGTGAGCCCCAGGGAGATATTTTCCGAGTAGGACAGCAATTGGAATTGATGAAAGCACTGGCAGAACAGTGTAAACAACCCTCTAAACTACTGAAATTGCCGCTTATTGTGCCGGATCTTTATAAAAATGTTGAAACAAATATGAAATTGAAGGAATTGGTTGCTCTGGCCAAAGCGGGAATGAATTTTAAGGACAGTACAGTAATCACCCAGACACTGCCCGGGTATTTTCTCAACATCGATGGGATCAGTTATTGGGGAGTAGACCCAGAACAAGCCCGTCAGGTTGCCTATGATCTCTTTTTTAACGGACTAACCACATCCCAGGTTGTCCAAGCCGCCCCTGAAAATATGAAACCTGAACCACAGCAGAATCAGCAGATGGCACAGCAACCGCGGAAAGTTGAGAAAACATCACCGCCGCCTAAAAAAGAAGAACCAACAGTTATAGAGGTACCATCTGATGAGCTAAAACCGGAACCTAAACCAACGGAGCCAAAACCTCAGCCAAAACCGGAACCTAAGCCGGAACCGGAACCGGAACCAGAACCAAAACCTGAGCCAAAACCTGAACCAGAACCTGAACCAGAACCCGGGCCACAACCTCCACAACCTGAACCCGGACCAAAAGTATAACAAACCAACAATTTATGTGATTTATCAAAGAATATTGCTTTCGTTCTCTTTAAAATAGTTTATCGCTTGCTCCGCTGCCTTTTTTAGGTGGCGGAGCTTTTCTTCACTATCTTTGCCGTTTGCTGGCACTTCTCTAGCCAGAAGCTCATATCTGCGCCGCACACCTTCAGGCCCTGCGGGAATTTCGGAAAAACCCAGCATCTTAAAACACTCAGGCAGCTCATCTGCTGAAACAGAATGATATTTGATACCACTCACCCATGTTTCCAATCCGTATATTCCCCGCTCCACAATGCGCGCCAGATCTTCTAAGGTTAATACCACTTCAATAAAGGTTTCCGAACCATTGCGCAGATTAAGGCCCTTGGCCCTGGCTTTCTCCACACTGTGTTCAAATCTGTAATGTTCCCCTTGATAGTAAAAATCCACAAAACATCCCCAACGGTCCCAGTTGAAGGTATATGTGCTAACACCTAGCCGCTTCATCACACGCTCCAATTTGTATTCATAAAAACTAACTCCTCTATGACCATTAAACCCCATGCCATCACCCCATCCAACTACCATATACTTCTGCCCCAATAGTGCTTATCTTATTCACTTTGGCTCTCTTTCAGATAATTAGAACAGCAATGGTTACATCTTCGCCTCCTGTTTTCTTATGAGATCATTCAAGTTTTTTTCCAGTATATTACCCTTGATCAGCACCAGCACCTGATCCCGCTTCTGTAAAGCAGCTTCCAGATCCAGCTGAGCCATATGAGTTTTGTCGGTTTCAGCTTTTGAATCATCCTTCAACTGCACCAGAAGCTGAGACCAGGTAGTTTTCATTTTCAACATATCTTGCTCAGCTCCACCCCAATCACCATCATCAACCTTGGACATCACATTCCTGGTATAGACCTGCATCAGGTATAGATCAGGCGGAACCTTTGTTGCATACAATTCCATAAAATTGGGCAGATAGCCGGCAGCCCTGTTTATTGCAAGCCGTGTACCTGACCTGTTTTTTGCGGTGATCATCATCGTTAGGTTATCCAACTCCTCTTCTATGCCATCAATATCTGCCTGCCTAGCCCCTGCTTCAACTGCCTTTGTTTCAAACCTATTCCACTGGTCGTGGATCTTTTCCGCTTGAGATTGCAGTTTATTCCAATCAACTTGATCAGCTTGTCCTCCTTGACCCTGTTGGTTACCTCCCCCTCCCTGCTGCTGGCTCTGATCTATTTTGCCTTTCTGTTGACCACCCTGTTCACTATTCTGCTGGCCTGTTTGACCTCCCTCTTGTTGCTCACCCTCTGTTTTTGGCAATTCGGGCTTTAATTCCTCATATAACTGATCAAGGCTTCCCTGGAGTTGTTTCAATTCACCAGGAACCGGCTTGCTCTCCTCACTGCTCTGTTTAGGTGCCGGTTTGCTCTGGGGCTGTGAACAACTAACAGCTGCTGCTAGATAAACAAATAGGAGCCCTATCCCGATCACCAACTGTAAATGTCTGCGACCCATTAACAACACCTCCGGAATTAGTATGAGCAGAGTAATTGCCCTCCATACAATTCTGTTACTAAATCGCTCTATTTCAATAGCAGACTCATAACAGCATAAGCACAAAAAAAACAGAGGTGAACTGCTGCAGTGCAAGGGACAAATAAGGGGTCTTTTTTTGCGATCAAGGAGCAAATAAGCGCACTGATCATAACATAGAGTGAAAAGCTTTTTGAAAGGAGTGAAAAAATATGTCAATTCCATCCTGTCCAGGCGGATTTCTCTACACCATCCAGGCAGGTGATACTTTTTTCCTTTTGGCCCAGAGATTCAATGTTTCCGTCAATGCTATTATCAACGCCAACCCTGGAGTTGATCCCAATAATCTGCAAATAGGCCAGTCAGTATGCATACCGACTGCACCACCGGGGCCACCACCAGGGGAATGTCCGGGATTCTTATATGTTATTCAAGCAGGAGACACATTCTTTCGGCTGTCGCAGCGCTTTAATGTCTCCGTAGATGCTATTATTGCAGCCAACCCAGGGGTGAATCCTAATAACCTCCAAATTGGGCAGACTGTCTGTATTCCTACAACACCTCCGGGTCCACCAGAGTGTCCGGGCTTTATCTATACCATTAGAGCTGGAGACACCCTTTTCAGTTTAGCCAACCGCTTCGGAACAACAGTGGAAGCTATACTAGAAGCAAACCCAGGTCTTGATCCCAGAAATCTGCAAGTTGGACGGAGAATCTGCATTCCCAGCAGGCGCTGTCCGCAGGGGACATTTATCTATGTAGTCAGAAGGGGAGATACTTTAACCTCCATAGCCAGGCAGTTCGGTACCACTGTTCAGGCAATAATTAGAGCAAACCCCGGGATCGATCCCAATCAACTGGCCATCGGACAGGAAATATGTGTTCCTGGTACTCCACAATAAACAATATTTGAATTATATTTCACATTCTACCCAGACCAGACGGTGATCTGAGGTTTCACCTGTATCAACAATCCCTGAGGCAAGGGGTGTCACCCCTTTGCCAAATAAGAAGTCAATTCTGGCCCGGTAGGCAGGAGCTATAAATGAATCCCCCTCACCGGGCCCCAATTCTTCGAGGGGAAATACACCAGTGAGCATTTCTTGAAAAGCTGCACTACCCCTTCTTCCATTGAGGTCACCTCCCAGGATCAGGGGTACAGGAGGAATTAGTTTCCCCAGTGCAGCTTTGATCTTTTTTACTTCCTGCAGCCTTTGATATTCATCTTTCACAGATAGATGAAATGATCCTATACCAACCAGAGCGTGGTCACAGATCTGCAGATGAGCAAAAAGAAACACCCTCTTTTCCACTCTTTGACCCGGTATATCGAGTTTAAGCTTCAATACCTCCTGCAAAGGGTAAGCAGCCAAAATGGCATTTCCATAATAACCGCCCAATAATCTTAAAGCAGGTGCAAAAAGAAAGAACCATTTCCTCCCTGTATGTTCCTCCAGTTTTTTGGCGAGATATAAGGGTTGGTGAACAAACATGCTGCGCAGAATTCTAAGATCAACCTCCTGGAGCGCAACAACCTGCAGTTCGGCCTGGTGGATCTCTTTTGCTATTCTATCAAGGTGTTTTTTATTAAGCATCACTGGAAATCCCTTTGCTCCCCTTCCGCCCTTTATATTCCAGGTTCCTATCCTCAGCTTCAATCATTTAACCCCTTTCCCAATTTAGATCTCTATACTAAAATATGCTTTCCAGTCAGCTGTTCCTTAAATAATTTCCGATTCCTTTATTCATGATACTGTATAATTATTCGTCGTTTTCTGATATTTAACGGCATTTTTATTGATTGATCAATGATTATTATGAATATCACCTATATTCTTCATTTCTTCAGCAGGAATTTGTCATTATGCGTCAAAGTAATTAAAATAACTATGCATGTCTATCAACCGGAAAACCCGGTAGATAGCTCAGAAAAAAATCAAACACAGGGGGATGAAAAATGTCGCGGAGGAAAATCGTAGCCCTTTTGGTAGCACTGACCTTCGTCTTCAGCTTTGTGCTAGCTGGCTGCGGCGGAGAGCAGTCAACTACTGAAGGGGAAAAGGTGATCACCTACAACTTAGGTGCAAGTCCAGAAACACTGGACCCAACAATGTCTACAGGTTTACCTGAAGCCACCATTCAAAGTGCACTTTTTGAGGGGCTTTACAGGTATAACGAAAACAAGGAACTGGTTCCTGCAACAGCGGAAAAAGTGAAGATTTCCGAAGATGGAACCAAGTACACCTTCACCATCAGAAAGGATGCCAAGTGGAGCAATGGAGATCCAGTAACTGCCCACGATTTTGAGTATTCCTGGAAGCGTCTGCTGGACAAAAACACAGCAGCTGAATACGCCTATCAAGGCTACTACATTAAGAACGGTGAAGAGTTTAACCTCGGAGAGGCTAGCGCAGACGATGTTGCTGTGAAAGCCGTTGATGATTATACTTTAGAAGTTGAGCTCATAGCACCAACACCATATTTCCTTGACCTGACAGCTTTTGCCAACTTCTTCCCGCTTCACAAAGAAACAGTTGAAGCCAACGAAAATTGGGCTTCCAGCCCAGAGACAATGATTGGTAACGGACCATTTAAGATGGTCAGCTTCACACCCCAGGAAAAAATCGAAATGGTCAAGAATGAGCATTACTGGGATGCTGAAAATGTCAAGCTGGATAAGCTGATTATGACCTTTGTAGAAGATGCAAACACAGGATTAAGCATGTTTGAAAGCAACCAGATAGATATAGCGGAAAGTGTTCCTGTAAAGGACACCAAGAAGCTTATTGATGAAGGCAAAGCCATTGCTTTCCCTGAACCAGCTTGCTACTACTATATATTCAACTGTAAAAAAGAGCCCTTTGATAATCCCAAAGTGCGCTTAGCTTTCTCCTATGCTATCAACCGCCAGGCCATTGTTGATAACATCACTCAGGCCGGTCAGGTGCCAGCACTTGCTTTTACACCTTTTGGTTTCCCCGATGAAACCCCAGACAAAGACTACAGAGAGGTCGGCGGGGATTATTTCAAGGATAATGATGTAGAAAAAGCAAAACAGCTCTTGGCTGAGGCCGGTTATCCTGATGGCAAGGGACTGCCTGAAATCGAAATCCTATACAACACCGATGAAGGACATCAGAAGATCGCTGAGGCTATCGCCCAGATGTGGAAAGATAACCTGGGTGCCAAAGTTAAGCTCAGAAATGCTGAGTGGGGAGTCTATCTCAATGAGCGTGACGAAGGCAACTTCCAGGTAGCAAGAGCCGGCTGGATGCCTGATTACAATGATGCCATGTCCTTTATGGATATGCATGTAACAGATGGCGGTAATAACGATTCCTTCTGGAGCAATGCAGAATATGATAAACTGATCAGAGAAGCCAAATCCACTAATGACCAGAAAGTCCGTATGGAGAAGATGCATGCTGCCGAAAAGATCCTAATGGAAGAAATGCCTGTTGCTCCTATTTACTTCTATGTCAATGTCAATATGTACAAACCATGGGTCAAAGGTGTATTTACACCGCCATTCGGCAGTTACCAGGAGTTCAAGTGGGCCGATGTTGATTTAAGCCAGAAAAAATAGTTCATACTTCAATAATTTGTGATCAATCCGGGGGCATGCCGGCTGTATGCCCCCTTCTTTCTTACATTTTCAAAAACCTTAGTTGTTGGGCAGAGAAATCGTAAGGAGGTTAGAATGTGTTCCGTTTTTTGGCACGAAGGGTGGCAACCATTATCCTTTCCCTCTTTTTCATTGTTACCCTGACATTTTTTATGATGAAGGCTATTCCCGGTGGTCCTTTTAAGAGTGAAAAAGCACTGCCACCCCAAATTGAACAAGCAATTAATGAAAAATATCACCTCGATGATCCGTTATGGAAACAGTATGTAGACTATCTGGTGCGAACAGCCCGTTGGGATCTTGGACCATCCTTTAAATACCAATATGTAACGGTCAATGACATTATTAGGGATTATTTCCCTGTCTCCGCCCAACTAGGTGCTGTTTCAGTAATACTGGCTCTGGGGTTAGGCATAAGTGCAGGGATTGTTTCCGCACTCAAACAGAATCAGATCCAGGATTACGGTACTATGATTATGGCTACTTTGGGTTTTTCAGTCCCCAGCTTCGTTATCGCTGGCCTGCTCCAGTATTTATTCGCCTATAAATGGCACATACTTCCACCTGCCATGTGGGGTTCATGGCAGAACATGGTAATGCCCGTTCTCTCACTGGCCACCCTTCCCACATGTGTTATCGCCCGTTTGATGCGCACCAGCATGCTGGAAGTACTGCAGCAGGATTATATTAAAACCGCAAGGGCCAAAGGTCTGCCTGGTCACAAGATCATCACCGGGCATGTTTTAAGAAACGCAATTCTTCCGGTGGTCACCTACCTGGGCCCGCTAATTGCTGCGATATTCACAGGCAGTTTTATTATTGAGTACATCTTTGCTATTCCTGGTTTAGGACGTTCTTTTGTTACCAGCGTCCAGAACAGAGATTACACAGTAATTATGGGGACAACAGTTTTCTACAGCCTGTTTTTGATGATCATGAACCTGATCGTAGATATTGCCTATGCAATAATTGATCCCCGTATCAAGCTAGCTGATAGGAAGGAGTGATGGCTGTGGACCCCATTTCCAATCTGCTTTTTCAACCATTCAGTCATAAAATCGGTGAAGATGAGGCCATCGTCCGCCCCAACACCACTTACTGGCAGGATGTCTGGTATCGGCTCAAACAGAATAAGGGAGCAATAGCTGGTCTGGTTATCGTTATTATCATGATAGTAATGGCTATTATTGGGCCTTATTTGACCCCCTATAGTTATGACACCCAAAATTTGGCTGCCGAATTTACAAACCAGCCTCCCAGCTCTGAACACTGGTTCGGTACAGATGACCTGGGGAGGGACCTCTTCACCAGAGTTTGGCACGGTGCCCGCGTATCTCTATTGATCGGATTCCTCAGCGCTCTGGTACAGTTTGTGATCGGGGTTACCTATGGAGGTATTTCAGGATACATAGGTGGCTGGGTAGATGAAGTAATGATGCGTATTGTAGAGATACTCAGCGGGATTCCTTTTTTACTGTATGTGATTTTGCTGATGGTAATTTTGGAACCGGGACTAAACACCATTCTCATAGCACTAGGGGTTGTCTACTGGCTCTCTATGGCTAGATTGGTACGGGGGCAGGTATTGGCACTGAAAGAACAGGAATATGTTTTAGCAGCCAGGGCTTTGGGTGCTAGCCAATGGCGGATCATCTTCCGTCACCTGATCCCCAATTGTATGGGACCAATTCTGGTCTATTCAACACTGGCCATTCCAGAGGCTATATTTGCAGAAGCCTGGCTGAGTTTTCTGGGTCTTGGTGTTTCAGCACCACAAGCCAGTTTAGGAATGCTGGTCAGTGATGGCATTGGCGCTATCCGTCTCTATCCATACCAGCTGTTCTTTCCGGCTTTCTTTATCAGCTTGACAATTTTAGCCTTCAATATACTTGGTGACGGGCTGCGTGATGCACTGGACCCGCGGCTCAGGAAATAGGAGGGATCTAAGTGACTGCACTATTAGAGGTAAAAGACCTGCGTGTATCTTTCTTCATCCCGGCCGGTGAGGTCCAGGCTGTACGGGGTATTAGTTTCACTTTGGAAAAAGGAGAGTCTCTGGCCATTGTCGGTGAATCCGGTTGTGGGAAGAGTGTGACTGCTCAATCCATTATGCGCCTGCTCCAGTCCCCTCCTGCCAAAATCGTCGGAGGTTCTATCCTTTTTCAGGGAAAAGATCTACTAAAACTCTCCGAAAGAGAAATGGAAAAGGTGCGGGGCAATGAAATCGGCATGATTTTTCAGGACCCTATGACCTCTTTGAACCCCACAATGAAGATAGGGAAACAGATTGCAGAAGGGGTCAGGCTGCATCTGAAAGTAAGCTCAGAAGATGCAAAAAAACGCGTCCTGGAGATGGAAAATTTGGTAGGGTTGCCCCACCCTGAGCGCCGTTACAATCAGTATCCCCATGAGTTCAGCGGTGGTATGCGCCAGAGAACAATGATCGCTATGTCCCTGGCCTGTGAGCCTAAGCTGGTGATCGCAGATGAACCCACAACAGCATTGGATGTCACCATTCAGGCCCAGATCCTGGAACTGATGAAAGATATCCAAAAGCGTCTGGATACGGCTATCATCCTCATCACACATGATCTGGGTATTGTTGCGGACCTTTGCCACCGGGTGCTAGTGATGTATGCAGGTAAGATCATAGAAAGCGGAAGTATCGACGATATTTTTTATAATCCTCAACACCCGTACACATGGGGACTTCTCAAATCTGTCCCCAGCATTCATTCCCAGGAAAAACAACGGCTGGTACCCATCCCGGGTCAGCCGCCTGATCTGATCAAACCACCTGTGGGCTGCGCCTTTATGCCCAGGTGCAAGTATGCCATGAAGGTCTGTGTAGAACATGACCCAGCGGACTTTCAGATAAACGACGGTCACAAAGCCGCCTGCTGGCTGCTCCACCCTGCGGCTGCAGCAATTAAAGAAGCCGCTGAACTGGAGGCGAGAGCATGAATAACAATGAAATAATTTTGGAGGTAAAAAATTTAGTAAAATATTTTCCTGTTGCTGGAGATAATTTTGGTAAATCATCCCTTTTGAAAGCGGTCGATGATGTGAGTTTTACTATCAAAAGAGGGGAAACCCTTGGTCTGGTTGGGGAAAGCGGTTGCGGAAAGACCACTGTTGGCCGCACCATTATTCGTCTCTATGAACCAACTTCCGGAAAGGTTATTTTTAAGGGCAAAGACATCGTAACCGCTAACCCCAAGGAGATGAAGAGCATCAGGCGCCAGATGCAGATGATCTTTCAGGACCCCTATGCCTCCCTTAACCCTCGCATGACCGTGAGTGACATCATCGGTGAACCGCTGGATATCCACAAACTGGCCAAAGGGGATGCCCGTAAGAATCGGATCCATGAACTCCTGCAGATGGTTGGCCTTAACGCGGAACACGCCACCCGCTATCCCCACGAGTTCAGCGGTGGACAGCGCCAGCGCATCGGTATCGCCCGGGCTCTGGCAGTGGAACCGGAATTTATCATCTGTGATGAGCCTATTTCTGCACTGGATGTTTCCATCCAGGCGCAGGTGATCAATTTGCTGGAGGAACTGCAGGAAAATTTAGGCTTGACCTACCTGTTTATCGCCCATGACCTGGCCATGGTCAAGCACATCAGTACCAGAGTAGCGGTGATGTATTTAGGGAAAATAGTTGAGATTGCAGAGAGTCAAGAATTATTTGCCAATCCCCAGCACCCCTATACACAGGCGCTGCTCTCTGCTATCCCTACCCCGGATCCGAAGACAGCCAAAGCACATAAGCGCATTATTCTGGAGGGGGATGTACCGAGTCCCATCGACCCTCCTGCAGGTTGCCGTTTCCACACACGCTGCCGGTTTGCCAAAGAGATCTGTTCCGAACAAGAACCGGAGTTCAAAGGGGACAGCAAACACCAGGTAGCCTGTCATTTGATCTAATGAAAAAACTATATGTTTTTAAAACCCACCGAACTGTGTGGGTTTTTAATTTTCTATTGTTGTCAACAGTATTTATCTGTAGATAAGTATTCGATCAAAACCTTCCTGAAAAGATGGTATCTCCATATCCTGCACTTTTTCCCAAATAACTTCCTCTGGAACCTTTTTCCCAGGAGGGCGCTCTGCATTGCGCTTAAGCAGAACAGCTGGGTCTTGAAGAAATACTACAGCTTCAACAGCAGCATTGTACTTTTTTGCCCTTTCGATCAAAGGTTTACGTCGCTCGATTGTGGTATTGGTAGCATCAAAACATACCACTTTTTCTGCCTGCAGAGCCGCCTCCAACCTTTCGTAGGCCAACTTCCAAACAGCAGGCTCCAACTCAGGGTCAAACTGGACCCCAAAAACATCCCTCCTAATATCATCTGTGCTGATCACCACCACCTCAAACTGGTGCAACCAGGTAGATTTTCCTGCTGCAGGGGCCCAATCAAAATTATCAGTTTACCAGGCACGGCTGATCATACTCCTTAACTCATTTTAAAGGGCAGTTCCTGCTCCATAACAGCAACTGGAGCGAACAGGTCACCATAATGAGTATAACGATCAATAACCTGACCTGCTTCAAATACCAGTGACTCCGGATTTTTATTACTGACAGCTGTCTCAACCTCTTCCCACAGAAGGGGAGTAGAAACTGTGGGCTTTTTCCCCGCCCTTAAGGAATAAACCGAAACCGTTGTTTTATGAAAATCATTCTGGCTCCAGTCGATAAAAACTTTTCCTTTACGCAGTTCCTTGGACATCCGGGAGACAACCAACTGAGGATACCGCTCCTCCAGCAGTTCAGCACAAGCCCTGGCAAAACCCTTTGTCTGCTCATAATTCGTAGGCCGGTTGAGAGGCACATAAAGCTGCAGCCCTTTTAGCCCAGATGTTTTTGGAAAACAGTGCAGACCAAGGTCTCTCAGTATATCCCGCAGCATCTTCCCCACCACACAGCACTCCACACTTGTTGCCGGTGGTCCTGGGTCCAAATCGAAAACCAAAACAGTTGGGGTAAAAGGATCTGTTCCTTTTGCCAGAGAGGGATGCAGTTCTAGAGCCGCAAGGTTCGCAGCCCAAATAAGTGAAGGTAGGTCATTCAAACTGCAATAGTTGATCTCCCGCTTCCGTTGATCACCACTAACCGGAATAGTCTGCAGCCATGATGGCCGGTGTTCAGGGCACTCCTTCTGATAAAAAAACTTGCCCTCAACACCATCAGGATAACGCTTCAGGGTTACCGGCCGGTCTTTGAGATGTACCAGCAAGGCCGGTGCGATAGCATTATAATATTTGATCACATCTCCTTTTGTAAAACCGCTCTCTGGATATAAAACCTTGTCCAGGTTTGACAGCTGCAACTCCCTGCCCTCAATTGATATATAAGTTTTTTCTGATACAGGCATCTGTCTCATCCCCATTGCTTTATAACATTAGTATGGCTGACAGCTTGCAGATAGATTCCAATACCTTCCCTTTTTTCGGCACCTGATGCCGAATATTCGTTAATATGCCGTTTTTTAGGCATATAATTATCAGGATTTTTCTGTCATCTGATCCAGCTATCTACTCAAGACCTTGTACCTTTCGTAACAAGTCATTTTTTTTATTATTTATTTTTTTCTAAATCATCTATTTGTGGCATGCTTTTTGCTTATACAAATAAGTGAAAGAAATAACAAGGCATCAGCCTGAAAGGAGTGATACTAAATGGCAGTAGTACTGAAGGAAGTCGAGAAAGAGGTCAAAAATGAAACTCTACGGTTAGTCCCCAAACAGGAGGATAAAAAAATTGAGTATGAGTTCCCCTATGATGATCTGTATCTGCTCTACGACTACATGCTGAAAGAAATGAACACAAAAAAATAAAACAATAAAAAATAAAAATAAAATTTGAGGGTTAACAATGATAACCGACAGACTGGTTTAACTGCCGGCCGGAATTAAGGGTCGGCAGTAATTGTAATTTTCACTCCTTGTAGTGATAACATAAAAAAGAAGCTGCCGGTTATTTTTTTTTGATTTGGGAGGTAAACCGACAGCTTCGGGGGCCGCTAGTTCATGCTATTGTATTTATTATGCAAAAATCATACCCAAAAAATTCTTATCTGCAGTATAATGGATATATGCTGCAGTTTAGAATATTTAATAAATTTCAAAAACAATTATGAATGCTCTGCAAAGAATTTACTTCAACAGCAGCCAACATCAGTATTTGGATTGGCCCCTTAAGCGTGCCCCAACAGAACAGAACAGAGCGCTTTTCTATTAACTGGCTCTATTCCTCTACCCCCCTCTTTATATATATCATATTCTAGATTAATTGTGGATCTCCTTCAAAAAAAAACTATTTCCATAAACTCGGTGAAAAAATAATAAAAACTGTGTAAATCTCCAAACGCCCCAACAGCATTAAAAAGCTGAGAAAGAATTTCCCCTGGTCTGCCAGTTCCGCATAGGTAACTGCAGACCCTGCTGCACCCGGACCTGTCCCCACATTGTTTAGGGAGGCAGCAACAGAAATAAACGCGCTTTGCAAATCCAATCCCATAGCAGACATAATAATACCTGATATTACAAAGATAATAATATATAAAAAGAAGAACTGCTGTATATTGTTAACAAGTTCCACAGAAATAGTTTTTCCTTCAATTTTAGGAGAAATAACCGCTCTGGGGTGAATTAACTTCCTGAGTTCTATTACCCCTTCCTTTAGTAGAACCAAAATCCTCCCTATTTTGATAGAACCGCTGGTTGACCCAGAGCACCCCCCGATAAACATCAAAGTGATTAAAATCCCTTGTGCCATAGAAGGCCATACATTTAAATCAGTGGTAGTATAACCGGTGGTATTCATAATGGAAACTACTTGAAAGAGGGATGTCCTGATCAACTCTTCCACACTGCCGAACAGCTGGCGTGTGCTACCAGCGATGATAACAGTTGCCACCAAAATAATCGCTGTATATAAACGAAATTCCTCATTCCGCCAAAAGGTCTTTAAGCTGCGGCCGCGCAGAGCCTGGTAATAGAGTGCAAAATTAACACCGGATAAAAACATAAATAAAATGATTACCCATTGGATGGATTTTATGGGATAAGCACCGATGCTCCCATTCCTGATGGTAACTCCACCGGTAGCTACAGTACCAAAAGAATGGCAGATCGCATCAAATAGAGGCATCCCCAGCAACCACAAGAGGCCTGTTTCCAAAACAGTTAACACCAAATAGGTAATCCAAAGGACCTGGGCTGTCTCACTGATCCTGGGCATTATTTTGGTTACGATCCCGGGAATCTCTGCCCGAAAGATGCGGTTGGCTCCCACTCCCAACTGGGACAGGAGAGCAACCATAAACACAATAATCCCCATTCCCCCTAACCAGAGGGTCAGGCTTCGCCAGAAGAGAATACCCCTGGGCAACATTTCCACATCAGTAAAGATAGTCGCCCCTGTAGTGGTAAAACCTGAAACTGATTCAAAAAAGGCATCAGCAAAACTGGTGCATACACCAGATAAAAGAAAAGGCAGAGACCCAAAAAGTGAAACCAGGAGCCACCCCACAGTAACTATGACAAAACTTTCCCTATAGCGTATCTCTCCCTTTTCCGGCACCAACCATATGATCAGCAAACCACAAGAGATTGTGATCAAAATAGAAATAATAAAAGCTAGCCGGTCAGGCCCCTGGTCGTAAAGAGCCCACAGCAGCGGCAAAATCATAAACAGCCCGAGAAAAATCAAGGCTTTCCCCATCAAATTGATGATCAAGCGGATATTCATCTCTTGATAATCCTCCGGGGCTCAAAAAAGCTACCTATCCTGGGGATATTCTCCGGAACTGTGAATAGAGTCAGCCGATCCCCTGCCTTAATGATATCATCCCCACCGGGAATAATCACCTTTTTATCCCGCATAATCGCTCCCACCAGTGTTCCTTTAGGCAGGTTAATATTTTTCAGCACTTTGTTCACCACTGGCACATCCTCTGTGATGTCCAATTCAATCATCTCTGCATCAGTATCCCCCAGCAAGGTAACAGATGAAACATATCCCCGCCTGATAAAGCGTAATATTGAACCTGCTGTGAACATCCTGGGGCTGATCACCTTATCTACGTTTACATGGTCAATCAGCGGTATCAGGTCAGAACGGCGAATCTGTACAAAGGTTTTTTTCGCCCCCAGTTCTTTGGCAATGAGGCAAACCAGCAAATTTAATTTATCATCATCGGTCACCGCCACAAAGGCATCAGCCTGGCCGATATTCTCCTCCATTAAGAGATCAATATCTGTTCCATCCCCATTGATCACAAGGGTTTTTTCCAAACGGCTGTCGATCTCCCGGCATTTTTTCTTATCCTTTTCAATCACCTTGACAAGATAATTTTTCTTCTCCAGTTCCTGAGCCAGGTAAAACCCGATCAGTTCCCCACCCAAAATAACCACATTCTCAATTATCGGCTTTCTATTGGTAAGAAAAAGTTTTTCAATAGACTTCATATCTTTGGTGCGGGCCATGATATAGACTAGATCACCTGGCTGAATGACATCATCACCACTGGGTACAATCAGACGGCCCTCCCGGATAACTGCAACAATCAAAAACTGCCCGGGCGAATCATACTGATGGATTTTTTGCCCTTGCATGGGAAAATTGTCTTCGATTTTTAGCTCAGCCATCTGAATCTGTCCATTGGCAAAATACTCGATATCCCTGAACTCCGGGTAGGCCAGTAATTTTGCGATTTCTAGAGCAGTAATCCGTTCCGGGTTGATAATCATATCGACACCTAACTTAGATAAGGAAATACACCGGTCGATCTCCACATATTCCGGATTTCTAATTCTGGCGATGGTTTGAGGAACACCATACTGTTTGGCCAGAGCACAGGACACTATGTTCAGTTCATCAGCTTCGGTAACTGCAATAAACAGTTTAGCATCCCTCACCCCAGCATCCTCAAGAACATGATAATTGGAACCACTGCCGAGAATGGTCTGAATATCCAGATGCTCCTCAACAATGGTCAACCTTTCCTCATCTTTTTCGATGATTACCACATCATGCCCTTCTCTTGACAACATCTGGGCTATATTAAACCCAACTTTTCCCGCCCCAACAATTACTGCTCTCATTTTTCGCATCTCCTTACCATCTACTGATGACTAAGCACAGTTTACCATATTAATTATGCAAATGGAAATCATGAACCAAGTGAGTCAAGGGAAAGTGTCTTTGACTCAATTCCTCTTATTAGTGCACTCTAGTTAATCCCTGTAGTATAATAATCCAGGAAGAAGTTGCCGGCTAGTTTCATCAAAAGCCGTCTAGCAACGATTTGCTAGATTCGATGATTGTAGTAACAAACACCATTGCAGAGCAAATAATATAACAGCTCTTGGGAGGAGAAACAACAGTTTATCTGCTAATAATTCCCAAGAATAAATATACTTTAAACATGCTTTTGTGCGAAGATTAAAAGCCCCTACCTGGGGTCAGTCATCGGCAAATCGAGCGGATAACCGGGATAAACAAGAACAAAATTCAAAGGGCTCGAGCCTTTCATTAGTCTAGGGACAGAGACTTTGACTCCTATGATCCGAGAAATAAGACATGATCTGTCTATAAAGGGAAACAATTGGCGATCACTTGAAGTCAGCAGAGCATATGCTATAATATAGACACCAAATAAATGGGGGCGTACTGGTTTCGACGGGGGAATAAGGAGCAAAGGAAGCGAGCCGGGGTTCCATCTGCCCGTAATACGGTGGAAAACAAATAATTGCCAACGACGAATTAGCACTGGCTGCTTAATTAAGCAGTCCGTCCGCCTGGTTTAGCCTGCGAACCAGTAACGGGCGTCATAGAGCAGGCTAACCGGCCTTCTCTTAATCCCTGGAGAGACTGCCGGAAACGCAAACAGGGATAGCTGAGGGAAGCCTGCCGATAGGCGTCCTGTAAGCGAAACTAAAATATCGGCTGCGCTCGGAGAAACCTTTGTAGCCTTTCTTCCGGACAGGGGTTCGACTCCCCTCGCCTCCACCATCTATAGAGCTGAAAACCTGCTTAAATAGCGGGTTTTTTCTTTTTTCGGCTTACTAGTTGTCAAAATGAAGGAGGAATTTTGCCGCAAATTTGCATTTTGCTGTCTCATGGGGCGATGGCTATAACTGCGCAAAAGGTGTATGTATGCAGATGAAAACAAATATTCGGGAGAGGCAAATAGCTTCAATTGTTATTCAAAAAACTAATAGGTCAATAGTTGATGAAAAGGAGTGTAAAAATATTGATAATATATTAAGCGATATTAATATTACAGAGGTTTATATGACTGATATATTAAACGTAATAAAAAATAGAGGTTATATTTTTATAACAATATGGAAACGAAAAAGATAAGTTGTTTTGTTAATAACGTCGCAGTCACCAAATGGCGAATATGTTACGTTCATTTTACGGCTCATTGCTATGGTATAATAATCCAGTAGGAAAGTCGCCGATCAGTTTCATTCAAAAGTCGTGTAGTAACGATTTGTCGATATCGATGATGTTACCAAAGCAACAGACTCCATTGTTGAGCAATCAATACAACAGTTTTAGGAAGAAGAACAACTGTTGACCTACCAGATATGCCAATTCCCGAGAGAGATACATTCAGAAATATGCTTTTACAGAAATTAAAGGCCTTGTCCGGAGCAGTGATCAGCAAATTGAGCGGGTAACAGGTATAAGCAGTAACACGATTCAAAAGGCTTGAGCCTCAAGTGAGTCAAAGTCACGGCTCTTGAGAACACATCGGAAGCTCTAGATGCAGCTTAAGCCTTTCAATCAATCAAAGTCACAGTCCCCCTTAACCTAGTCCCTCTGACTCACTGACTCACGCAAGAATAATCAAGGGGTTTTTATGATGTATACAAAAATACTTCTTGTCGAGGATGACACTTTTTTGCAAGAAGGTCTGTGTGAACTGCTGCAGCGGGAAGGGTATATTGTCGATTGTGCAGGTACATGCAGTGAGGCAAAAACTTGTATGGCAGAAAACGATTACAGCTTAATTATTCTGGATATCATGCTCCCTGACGGCAGCGGACTGGATCTATGCGCTCAATGGCGCAGCAGCGGAATAGACACTCCCATCTTGTTTTTAACTGTGAAGGATGAGGAAATTCAAATTGTACAGGCGCTGGATAGCGGAGGGGATGACTATGTGACAAAACCCTTCCGCCTGCAAGAATTGCTCTCCCGCATCCGCGCATTGCTCAGGAGAAATCAGCCTGCTGCCTACGAAAATGGCGGGCTGCGCGTTGACTTGCAAAAGATGACCGTTTACTACAATAACGAACAAGTGTTCTTAACGCCAACAGAGTTTCAGTTGCTATCCATTTTGATTCGCAATGCCGGAAGGGTAGTGACACGGACCTATTTGCTGCAAACCATTTGGGATGATCAAGGACTGTATATAGACGACAACACCCTATCAGTTCATATGAGCCGCCTGCGTGATAAGATCGGCAGTTCTCATATCCGGACTGTGCGTGGTGTCGGCTATCAATGGATCGAGGACAAACCATGAAACTGATCGCTTTACTTTCCGGAATTACAGCGGCCCTAGGGGCCTATTTGTATCTCTCCTTTTTAGGAACAACAAAATGGGTCGGGCTGGCAGTGTTCTTCACAGCTGTTGCTGCACTTGTGCTTTGTTTCTGGGTATCGAGGAAGCAAGAGAAAAAGATCTATGAATTGCATGAGCAATTGGTCGATTTTCTCGAAGGAAGGGACAAAACCCCCAAATTCAGCACAGAGGACAACACCTTCGCCCTGCTGGAAAATGATATAGTGGAACTGGAAAACAGGCTGCTGTTGGAGCAAAATAACAGACAGAAAGAAAGACAAAAAAACGCCGAATTTATCGCTGATATCTCACACCAGCTCAAAACACCCCTGGCAGCGCTGAGGCTTTACTGCGAAATGGATAAGGGGTATGATTCCCACTTACATACCTCCCAACAGCTGTTGCTGATCGAGCGCATGGAGCATCTGATCTCTTCCCTACTGCTGCTGGAAAAACTCCGGGCCAACATCTATGAAATGAGTTTTAGCCAACAAAACCTTTCTCAGTTGGTCAAGCAAGTATGGGAAGAAATCCAACCACTGTATCCCGAAAAGGCCTTTTCCATCACAGGCAATGCAACCTTGCGCTGTGACCCCTACTGGATGGCTGAAGCGCTGAAGAACATTCTGATCAATTCCTGCAGACACACACCCCCAGACGGCAGAATAGAGGTTTCCCTTGTGGCTACTGATAGCTCAATCACTATTACTGTTGAGGACAATGGGAAAGGGATACCGGAAGAGGAACTGCCCAAAATATTTCACCGCTTTTACCGCTCTTCCCATACGCATAAAGGAGGATCCGGCATCGGGCTCGCCATTACCAAGACCATTGTGGAAAAGCATCATGGGATCATCTATGCGGAAAATACAGCAGAGGGCTTAAAGATCACCCTCCACTTTCCCAAATTGGAGGGAATCCTGGCTATAGTCTAAGCTTACGAAAACGTAAGACAAGGGTCAGGAAAACGAAAGATTCAACTGGTAGGATAGACAGCAAGGAGGTAAAAAGGGGGTAAACCATGCCGATTTTACAATGCTCTAACCTATCAAAAACCTATGCCAGCGGTGAGACAGCTGTTCATGCCTTGCGCGGGATCACTGTTAGTTTTGAACAGGGAGAATTCTGCGCGGTGAGAGGACCCAGCGGTTCGGGCAAATCGACGCTGTTGCATATTCTCGGCGGGCTGGAGTACCCCACATCGGGAAAGGTTTATTACCAGGGTGAAGACCTCTTCGCCTATAACGATAATCAGCTGTCTATTCTGCGCCGGCGCAGGTTTGGTTTTGTGTTTCAGGCTTATAATCTTGTCCAGGAATTGACCGCCTATGAGAACATTTTGCTGCCTGTGCTTCTAGACAAGAGAAAACCAGATGAAAAATACATCAGCATGCTCATTGAACTCCTAGGGATCGGAGACCGGCTCCATCACCTGCCAAGTGCCCTGTCCGGCGGGCAGCAACAGCGCGTCGCCATCGCCCGGGCACTGGCCAACAGACCCTCCATCCTCTTCGCAGACGAACCCACAGGCAATCTCGATGGAAAAACAGGCAGAGAGGTTCTCTCTCTGCTCAAATATGTCAGCAAAGAGATGGGTGTGACCCTCATTCTCGTCACCCATGACCTGAACATCGCCGAACAGGCTGAGCGCATCCTCACACTGGAAGATGGAAGGATCAGCTATGACAGCTGCACACAAGGGGTGTAAAGATGAGGTCTACCTTCTCCGTAAACTCCATCGCCATTGCCAACCTCCGCAGCAGACGAAAGCAGTATAGGTTACTGATCACAGGTATTTTGCTGGCCATCTATTTTGTTGCTACAGCCCTCCTTTTCGCCGCCACCATGTTTACCTCACTGAAAGAGAAGTATTACCAGCTTGCGGGCAAACAGGATGCCATCATTTTCAATTGCCAGGATGCACCGCTGGAGGAATTGCTGGAAAAGGGAGTTTTTTCTGAGTACGGGACAGCTGAAATCATAGGCTATGTGCTGCCTGATGGACAAGACATAGGCAGCGGCTTTTCCATTGCCAGATTTGATGAAACCGCTATCAAGCTTGCTGGTAAAGAAGCGGTCGAGGGCAGGTTGCCCAATAAGACTGGAGAGATCGCCCTTGAGCGGAGTGCCCTGGCGCGACTGCGCAGCGGGGCACAGGTGGGTGACACCATCACCCTCACCCTCTTGATCCCGGATGGCAATGACTTTTTAGATCCCCCTGTCCAAAAAACCTTTACTCTAGTAGGAATACTCAGTGACAAGCTTGCTTATTTAAATCATAATTTTGTCGGCACCCCAGCATATCACGACTTTCCAGCGGGTGTGGTCTCAGCAGATGAGCCCATAGCCCCTGGCGGCAAGGAGATCATAAACTGCTATGGATGTTCTACCGGGAGCGCCGATACTTCCTATAAGCAGCTGAAATCATTCTGTGAAAAAAACGGGATTATGGATGATTATGGATGGGAAAATATGGTATTAACCCGCTGCCAGTTCTTTGACAGCACCACTATCGAAGACGACAACATAATGTTTACATCTACAATCTTCATGATCATCGCCCTGATCCTGATGTGCGCCGCCTGCCTGGGCATTGTCAACTCATTTACAGCCAGCCTGGAATCACGCAAAAGACAGATCGGCTTGCTGCGGGCAGTAGGCGCCACGAGAAAGCAGATAGGCCAGATCTTCGGCAGAGAGACATTGCTGTTAGCTGTCTTCTCTATCCCCCCTGGCTTGCTGCTGGCCTGCCTCACTGTATGGGGTATCACCAGGATACTGGGTCCCGACTACATCTTTCAGCTGAACGCGCTGATTATAGTGGGGGTGGCAGTGGCCGGTGTGCTCTGCGTTATGCTGGCAGCATCCATCCCTCTGAGAAAAGCGGCCAAGATACCGCCTATGCAGGCCATACGGGATGTAGATCTGTCCCGCAGAATGAAAAAAAGCACAGTAAAGAGCAAGGGTTTTTTTAAGGTTTCCCGCCACATCGCCCACCGCAACCTGACACTCTACAAGAACAAACAGTTGCTGTTCACCGCCATGTTAGCGGTGTCCATCATGCTGCTGTCACTGGTAGTGTTCGCAGCAACCCCAATCTTAAAGGAAGCTGAGATGGACTATGGCCCTGATTACAGGCTTTTTTGGGAGGGTCGCTCCTATAATGTGTTTGTGGAGTATGAGTTTCACAAACCTGGTATTACTGAGCAGGACAAGGCTGACATTGCCTCCCTGCCCACTGTAAAGACAGTTATAGGAACGAAAAGTCTCACTGTAAAGATACTCACCAACAAGATCACCCCCTATATGGCAGGGATCAGCTTTAACAGTATCTTTGACAATCTTCCCCTAGAAATCATAGAAGAAACCGCTCCGGAACTGCTGACAGCTATTCCTGAGCACCTGCGGCAAGACTATCAGCGGCAGGAGGGCATCTATGAGCAAAGCAAGGCAAAATATGGCTATGCTCAGGATTATCTCACTGTGGAGTGTTGCGGTATTGATGCAGAGGTTGTGGAAAAGCTCTCCCCTTTTGTATCTGAGGGAAAAATCGATACAGACAAACTATCCTCCGGTGAGGAAATACTGCTCGTCGCCCCGGCAGAGTACGGCATCTCTATTCGTCAGGAAAGCGATGGATTTATATCAACATACATCGATGATGTGCTCGATGAGAATAAAACATATGCAGCTGTAATTCAAAACGACACCTTCCATGCAGGGGATGTCCTCACCATCAGCCTGCTCTACAGTGATGAGCCTGAACAATATGATGAGGAGGGAAATTTGAAACTGCCTGATCAGGTGGTAAGGATAGACAAGACGGTCACTATTGGCGCCATCCTTGAAACCACTGCCGATGAAAAGGACATAGAAGAATACTTATCCTCTTTATACTATCCCGAGGTGGGTACTATCATCACCACAACAACAGGCCTGGAGGCGCTCGGCTTCGACCGCCCCTATGATAATCTTTCCATCACCCTCACAGAGAGTCCGGACCCAGCCATGGAGGAATATCTGGAAACCAACCTCTCTCAGATCGCAGCCCGGACTGCAGGTGTTGATCTCATTTCCCATATAGCCTTAACCAGAGAGAACAGAAATTTCGCCTACGGCATCTTGATCGCCGCAGGCGCCTTGATCATACTCTTTTTCGCTATCTGTGCCAGCATGGTGAATAACACTCTATCAGCCCGCATCTTAGCGAGCAAGCGTGAGATCGGCACACTCCGGGCTGTGGGTGGTTCTGAGCGGGAGATACTCCATTCATATCTGTGGCAATTGGCCTACATGTTCAGCTGGGGAACGATCATCGGCTTGGTGGCTGAACTGGCGGTCTGCAAGTGGCTGGTGGTGAAAGAACAGATCCAAGCCGGCAGCACCGCCCTTCCCATCTGGCAACCGCTCCTGTTCGTAGCACTGCTCTTTGTCATATGCTTTCTCAATGTCCGCTCTAAAGTAGGCGCCATCTTCAGGGGCAGTATCGTGGAAAACATCCGGGAGTTGTGAGGAGGATATGGGATGAAAAGAATCATGTGTTTTATCATCATAATATTAATCCTATGCGCTGCTGTGATAGTGGCCTGCCCTAAAGAGACAAATGCTGGGTCAGCCGGAACTGCACAGCAAAACAGCAGTCCCCCTGCTGCTGAACCTGAACCGGCACAGGCCGTCAGCTCTCAACCCAAACTGATGGTGGAAAAATATGTGCTGGACCGGGATTATATTGAGGCAGGAGGGAGTGCAACTGTTAAAGTAACCATACGCAACACCAGCAGCTCACAAGATGTGAAAAATATCAAGGTCTCCTTTTGGGAAGAGAGCGCTGAAATTTTACCTGACGGCACAGGTGCGGTTTACTACAAGCAGATTGCCAAAAACAGCTCCTGTACCTGGAGCTTTAAGGTAACAGCTACTACAACTGCCCAGTCCAAACCACACCCTGCCACCATCACCATGGAATATGAGGACAGCAATGGCAATCCCCTTAGCGCCTCTGACCGCATTATTCTTCAAGTGCGCCAACCTGTACGCCTCAGCTATGCAGAACCATCACTGCCGGTGCGGGTGACCCAGGGAGACAGGCCGTCTTTTACGATGACTCTGATGAATCTCGGCAAAAGCACGATCTATAATGTCCACTTGAAATTTGATATACCCGGACTCAGCGGCGGCAGCCTCCTGATCGGCACCATTCCCCCAGGGGAGTCCCAAACAGGAACAACCAACTTGCGAGTAGAATCCGAACCCCTGGGTCCGGTCAAAGGAACACTTCTTTTATCTTATGAGGATGAATATGGTGAACGCTATGAAGAGGAAATCCCTCTTTCGACAACCATCGAAGAGAAAAAAGAAGTTGCTCCTCCCCAACAAACCAACACAGCAAAAACTGCAACAAAGTACCCTGGATGGATCATTTGGGCCGTTGGCGGTACCCTTCTCTTTGCTCTGCTCTGTTATTTTATCCGCAATTGGCTCAAACAAAAAAAGCAGCGGAAAGAGGATGAGATGAGATTATAATATAGTCACCGTCCCTCTGACTCGTGTTCAAGAGGACTGTGTTGAGGGGAGGAGTGTCTTAGCACGTGAGTCAAAGTCACTGCTCCCCTAACTCGTCCCCCAGACTCACTGACTCAAAGTCACCGTTTCACTGACTTATCATTGTAATATGCATGGAAATATTTTATAATTATTTGTCAGGGATAATATACAGATTCCTGGCCTCGGGTGTATATTCGAGGTTGTTTTTATGGTTTAAGCTGCAGGACTTGTAAAATTCGATAAAATCTGTTTAAATGTCAATGTTGAATTAATTATCCTGACAACAGTTCTTGTAAAGTACCGTATTGATCAAGGTGGCTCAAAGCTTAAGGAAAGGGGGTGTACTCGTCAAGAACAATAACACAAAAACAATAATATAAGAAGGGATATCTTAGAGCTACCTTTGAGATATGAGATTGAGGATATCCTTGAGCCTGTTCGCACAGGACGCAAATTATTTTACACTAATGAATAGGAGATGTTGAGCACAATGGATAATCTACAAAGCTTAGTTCCATATGCTCCAGCACTCGGAGCAATCTCGCTCCTTTTCGCGGTTTACCTGGCAGGTAAAATAAGCAAAGCGGATCCAGGAACTGAGACAATGGTGAGGATTTCTGGTTACATTGCTGATGGAGCAATGGCCTTTCTCAGAAAGCAGTATAGTGCAATTGCCGTTTTCGTAGTTATTGTGTTTCTTGTACTTGGATTCTTTCTCCCTTCAGATTCCTGGCAAACAGCAATCTGTTTTTTGGTTGGGGCACTATGCTCTGCAGGTGCAGGTTTTATCGGTATGAAGGTGGCTACCAAAGCCAATGTCAGAACAACCCAAGCTGCCCGCACTTCACAAAATGCCGCTCTGGGAATTGCCTTTTCCGGTGGAGCGGTCATGGGTATGTCTGTTACTGGCCTCGGCCTTCTGGGCTTAGGTATTCTTTATCTTATCTTTAGAGATCCCACAATTGTAAATGGTTTTGCCATGGGTGGATCTTCTATTGCTCTCTTCGGCCGTGTCGGGGGCGGTATCTATACTAAAGCCGCTGATGTGGGAGCCGACCTGGTTGGAAAAGTTGAATCCGGACTTCCGGAAGATGATCCCAGAAACCCAGCCACCATTGCTGATAACGTAGGTGACAATGTGGGTGATGTGGCTGGTATGGGTTCTGACCTTTTTGAATCATATGTAGGTTCTATTATCAGTGCCATGACACTGGGTGTGCTGACATTAGGATTTAACGGTGTCCTGCTGCCGATGATTATTGCTGCTGCTGGTATTCTTGCTTCCATTATCGGTACCTTCTTTGTTAAAACCGATGAAAAATCAAATCCGCTTAAAGCACTTAACATGGGAACAACTGTTGCATCCATCATCCTTTTGATCGCTGCCTACATCGCTGTAAGAGTAATTACCCCGGATCGATTCGGCCTCTTCTGGGCTATTTTAGGTGGTATGGTAGTAGGGACACTGATCGGTTTCATAACCCAATACTATACCTCCTCAGAATATAAGCCTACACAGGGTATTGCCAAAGCAGCTACAACTGGTCCCGCAACGGTTATTATTGAAGGTTTGGGTGTAGGGATGCTCTCTACAGTTCTTCCCGTTATTTTAATCTGTGCTGCAATTGTTCTGGCTTATATTACCGGTGGCGTATATGGGATCGCTCTGGCAGCTGTTGGCATGCTGGCGACCACCGGTATGGTAGTTGCAGTTGATGCTTATGGGCCAATCGCTGATAATGCCGGCGGAATTGCTGAGATGACTCCTGACATACCTGAAACAGTGCGCGAAACCACCGATAAACTCGATGCAGTTGGTAATACCACAGCTGCTATCGGTAAGGGTTTTGCCATTGGCTCTGCTGCCTTGACCGCATTGGCACTTATGGTTGCATACGGACAGGTAGCTGGAATAGAGTCCATAGACCTCTTGGATCCGTATGTTATAGTTGGTCTGTTAATCGGAGGTATGCTGCCCTTCTTCTTCTGCGCGATGACCATGGGTGCCGTTGGTAAAGCTGCCGGTAAAATGGTAGAAGAGGTAAGAAGGCAATTCCGTGAGATCAAAGGCCTGCTGGAAGGCACAGCAGAAGCTGATTATGTAAGATGTATTGAAATCAGCACCAATGCTGCCATCAGAGAAATGATTGCCCCTGGTCTGCTGGCAGTCATTGCGCCGGTTCTGGTCGGATTTATTTTAGGTGCAGAAGCACTGGGTGGCATGCTGGCTGGTTCTATCGTATCTGGTGTCTGTTTAGCCATCATGCTGGCCAACTCCGGTGGTGCCTGGGACAACGCTAAAAAATACATTGAGGAAGGCAACTACGGAGGCAAACATTCTCCTGCTCATGCAGCATCAGTTGAAGGGGACACTGTTGGAGACCCCTGTAAAGATACTGCGGGGCCTTCATTGAACATTCTGTTGAAGCTGATGTCCATCGTATCCCTGGTGTTTATTGCACCCTTCTTCTAAAAAATGCAATGACAATTAGTCAAATGAAGTTCAAAAAGAGGCTGTCCCAATAGGGATGGCCTCTTTTTACATAATAGACAACTACGCCCTTCAGGCAAAATCAATAACTCCCCAAAAGTTCCGCAAGATGCGGAGCTTTTGGGGAGAAGGTGCTCAGCTTCGAAAGACCGCTGCTATATAGCTTTTCTGCTGCTGATTATTGCACAGGGCCCGGCAACAACGCATTTCCCACAAACATCACAAGCCCCTAATTCTTTAAACAACTCCCCATTTTCCAGCACCCAGTCATTACATTTAAATTTATCAAACCCTTCAAGATCAAGGGCAGCAACAGGACATGCTTTGATGCAATTTAAACAGGTTCCCTTTTTATGATAAACACAAAATTCTTCATCTGTTCTCTTGTCAGGCGTAATCTCGTGAGAGACAATAACAGAGCCATACCTTCCCGCACACCCTACCCTGGTGATCAGCATTCTATTGACACCAAATTTACCTAGGCCAGCAATATAAGCAGCACTCCGGTGTGACCAACCGCATTTAAGGGTTTTTTCATCATAGTTATAGGTTGCTTTTACAGTAGCAGCAGATATTCCTCTACCTTCGAGATATTCAACCATTTTACTAGATATCTCATTGATGAGTTTATTGGCCTCAACATAGGACTCAGCCCATTCCATTGAAACAGCTTCCTGTTTGCGGTTGCTGGCTACAACCTTTTCAGAAAAAGGGATGAAAAATGAGACCACAGTTTTAGCTTCGGGAAGAATGTCCTGGGGATAAAGATGTTCAGGCCCAATAATCTCCTTCAACTGTTTGTATAAAGGATCAGTTGCTGATGAAAAACCGACAAGGGGTTCACGGAAGAGATCTCTGTGTTCAGATTCGTTCACAGATTTTACAACTAGATCTATAAGCTCTTTTTTTAAACTCAATTAATATCAACCCTTTTTTTATTGATATAAAAATGGTGTCCTCAGAGTAAAACAGCGGTTGTGCAGAGTCCAATAACCCGTAAAATAAAAGTTAGCACCAGCCGGTTCTGTTCACAAATGTAACTTACACCTCTATCTTCTTAGATAATAGTAATAGCAGAAAAACTCATATAAAATATATGTTTTAACTATCCATCTTACCGATCCCTATTTCTGCTACTCAATGCCCTAGCCATCTCCCGTTGGGCATCACGCTTGGCAATATCCTGGCGTTTATCATACAGTTTCTTGCCCCGGGCAAGGGCCAGTTCCACCTTAACCTTACCCCTTTTAAAATAAAGCCGCAGAGGAATCAAGGTATAACCCTTCTGGGTAGTCTGGCCTAACAGTTTTTTGATCTCCCTTTTGTGCAGCAGAAGTTTGCGGGGCCGTTTGGGATCGTGATTAAAGCGGCTTCCTTTATCATAAGGGGATATATGCATGTTCTGCAAATAAGCCTCCCCATTCACAACCTCAGCATAGCTATCCCGCAAACTAACCTTGCCTGTGCGAATCGACTTCACCTCTGTCCCCACCAATGCAATACCTGCCTCATATGTTTCATCTATAAAATAATCATGGCGCGCCTTTCTGTTCTCAGCAACCACCTTGATCGGTTCTTTCATCTTTCATCCCCCCTATAGGTTTAAAAGGTCACCAAACACAGTGAGCATAACAGTCACACAGCAAACTGAGGCATCAGTACAGGTTCAAGACATAGGTAACACATTTGGGTTCAGAATATAGGTAACACTGGCGAATAAACTCCAGAAGGTGTTTTGTAGTTCAAAGCTTCATGAGGGCATATAGTATTAAACTCATTTCGCCACTCATCAATAATATTTTGGAAAAAGGAGAGATTAGCCTTCTTCTCCTTCCATGACATAGATGAAAACCTCCTAGGAGTAATTTCATCTACTTATTCTAAAGGAGTGTAACCTATCTCTTGAACCATTTTTGTTACCCATGTCCTGACTGAACATTTTGGAAAACTAACCACCAACCACTAACGACCAACCACTATCCCGCAACCAGTTCAAAATCAATCTGCCGGTCTTCAAGACTGGCCCGCACTAACTGCACCTTAACTTGATCACCGATGCGAAAAGTTTTTTTAGTATGCTCACCCGTCAGGGTGTAGTTTCTTTCATTAAACAGATAGTAATCATCTGTAATGGAGGAAACATGCACCAAGCCCTCGATACCGTTAGGCAGTGCAACAAACATACCAAAATTAGTGATCCCTACCACAATAGCATCAAATACTTCACCAATAAATTTCCTGATATACTCCACCTGTTTCAATTCCACAGTTTCCCTCTCAGCTTCCTCTGCCAATCTTTCCCGCTCCGAACTATGGAAAGCATAATAGGGCATCAACTGCTCCAACTTCGCTTTACGTTTGTTGGATAGCTGTCCTCGCGCCATGGTTTCCCAGAGCACTCGATGCACTATCAGGTCAGGGTAGCGGCGGATCGGTGCAGTAAAATGGGTGTACAACTGCACTGCCAGTCCAAAATGCCCTAAGGGTTGGGTATCATAACGGGCATGCTGGAGAGAGCGCAGCATAACAGTATGTACCACCAGTTGTTCAGGGCGGCCCTCCACTTGATGGAGAATCTCCTGGAAAAAACGGGGGTGTACACTATCCCCCACAGGGATGTGAAAACCAAAACCATGCAGAAATTCATTCAATGATTCCACTTCCTCCGGTTTTGGCTCTTCGTGAACCCGGTAGAGCATCGGCACCTTCAATTTTGTTAAATGCTGGGCTACTGTTTCATTTGCAATCAGCATAAATTCCTCAATGATCTGTTCTGCTATAGACTGCCTCAGAAGCATAACATCCACCGGGCGCCCCTCTTGATCAAGTGTTACCTTGCTCTCTGGAAAATCGAAATCCAGAGCCCCTCTTCGCTTACGCCTATTGCGCAGTATCAAACAGAGATCCTTCATCTTATGAAAAATTGGAGTAAACCCGGCATAACGCTGACAGAGCTCGGGGTCATCCTCTTCCAGAATACGGCGCACACTTGTATAGGTCATCCTCTCATCCACCCGGATTACTGAAGGGCCGATCTCGTAGTGGATCACACTGCCCATCTCATTAATTTCCATAAAAACGGAGATTGCCAGCCGGTCCTCTCCGGCATTCAGACTGCAGATACCATTGGAGAGTTCGGTTGGAAGCATAGGAATTACCCGGTCAACCAGGTACACACTTGTACCCCTCTTCATGGCCTCTTTATCCAATTCACTTTCTTCTCTGACATAATAAGAAACATCCGCGATATGCACTCCCAAACGGTAATTACCATTGGAAAGCATCTCCAATGACACAGCATCATCCAGATCTTTAGCATCTTCGCCATCGATGGTAACCATCGGCAGATCCCGGAGGTCCCAGCGGCCTTCCATGTCCTCCAAGGGGACACTTTGGGGAATCGCCGCCGCTTCTTTCAATACTTTGCGGGGAAACTCCTCTGGAAGCCCATACTTTTTAACAATAGAAAGAATATCAACCCCTGGCTCACCCACAGCTCCGAAACGCTCGATAACCCTTCCCTCTGGGTTTCTCCGCTCTTTTGGCCAGGAGGTTATTTCTACAACAACTTTATCTCCATTACGAGCACCTTTAGCCTGGTTCGTGGGGACGAAAATGTCCCATCCCAACCTCTTGTCATCTGGGACAACAAAGCCGAACTGCCGTTTAGCCTCTTCAAATGTTCCCACAACCGTGGTGTTTGCCCGCTTAAGAACCCTGATTACTTCCCCCTCAACATGCTTCTTCTGCAAGCTGAATCCCAGCGGCCTGACAACAACCCGATCACCGTGCATGGCTCCGTCCATATTTTCCCTTGAGATAAAAATATCTTCCTCTTTATTATCAGGAATCAGAAAACCATACCCTTTCGGATGTCCTTGAATTGTCCCCACGATCAGATTCATTTTCTCAGGCAATCCATACCTGTTTTTGCGTGTCCTGATTACCTGCCCCCTTGCTTCCATCTCCTGCAGTACAGGTTCAAGGACACCAGGCTCTTGTCCCAATTGTTCTGATAGATCCGCTAAATTCAAAGGCTTGCTGGCTGCCTGTAGACAATCAATAACTTTTTTCTCTTGATTAGTGCATCTGCCAATTATTCTTTTTCTTTGCTGTGTTTTCTCCACCATAAACTCACTCACTCATTCCTTCTCAATTTTAGTATCACACGGCAGCAAAAACAACCGCCAGTTTCATGATTCAACAAATAAGAAAACTTATACCTTTTTCTGTTCACAAAACTGGTATTATTTTTATTCTTGCTTAAGTAAAATTCAAATTATTCGTGAATTTTTACTTCTATCAGACCAGCATAAAAAGGAGGCTAAGTGCTTGAATCATCCGCTGCAATTTTCATCATGGTTAACGGGTGTGGCAATCTACAGATAATATAAAAAGGGATATATTGTCATATACCCCTCTCTTAAAATAAGTATTTTTGCTCAGGTATCTTCATGTTTTATAGTACCATCGGTTTTATAAAAACATTACTTTCATTTATTCGATAAAAGTTAGCAGTAAAGTGATGACTAAGAACGCAGTAGCAAGCCCTGCAGATACCTTGCTGAGAAACTCATCAATCCCTTTCTTTTTCCCCAATAGTGACTGGGCACCACCAGCGATTGCACCTGATATGCCGGCTGCCCGTCCGGACTGCATCAGAATTGTAGTAATTAAACCAAGACTCACCAAAACATCTAGAATAATCAAAATGGTCCTTACCAAACTTTAGTCTCCCCTTTGCTAGACTTACTTCACCGCTCAAAGATACATCTATTTTAGCACTGGGAGGAACAAGTTGTAAAGGGACAGAACTATAGTCAACATTCACTCTAGTTTAGTCAATACTTTTGACATTAAAAACAACATCAGTTAAAGTACTATTAAAATTTTCAAAATCAAAAATAATCACAGCAGTTATCAATTTATTCAGGCTCCTTCATCCTCTCTTTTGTAATATCTCGATTCATCTTATGACAAAACCGGTCAATCTTTTCTACCAGTAAAGTCGGCTTATCCCCTGTTGATCAACAGCCTTCATAACCATATTGGTAATAATTCGGTCAAAAAATGATAGTTTATTGAGATCTATTTTTCCACCGAAACATTCTACTACTGCCGCATGGTCAAGCAACTGCTGTGGAAATGAATTCTCTATGTTCTGTTTCGCATTTTCGAGCAGACCACAACAGATAAACAAACCGATCTTTTTCTTTGTTAATTCTTCAATATTCTCTCTGCAGAATCTCTTAATCTGCTTCTGAATTTGCCCAAACCAAATTGATCCCCCGATAATCACCTGATCGTAATGTGCTAGCTCTGGCACACCTTCTGTTTGAATATCCACCAAATCAACACTGCCGTAAATCTGCCTGGCCAAAATCTCAGCACATTCTCTAGCAGTTCCATACCTGCTGGCAAAAATTATCACTGTATTCACATAGATTCCCCCGTTGGTTTTTCTCTCCCTTCACTGTCACTCCGGTAATATACCGCGCGGAGGGACAGTCCCGGTGATCGGTCCGACCACCCAACCTGTCCCCATGATCGCACAAGGGGACAGTCCTGGTGATCGGGCGGCCGGACTGTCCCCCTAATCGGTCTAATCTGCCTATATCAATTACTTATACCAGCGGCTATAAACAGCTGCTTCACCCAGTTCCTCCTCAATACGCATCAGCTGATTGTACTTAGCCACTCTGTCAGTGCGTGAGGGGGCACCTGTTTTGATCTGCCCAGCATTAAGAGCCACAGCCAGATCAGCAATTGTGGTATCCTCGGTTTCACCGGACCTGTGGGAGATAACAGTAGTATAACCTGCTTTCATGGCCATTTCCACAGTTTCCAGGGTTTCGGTCAGGGTTCCGATCTGGTTGACCTTGACCAAGATAGAATTGCCTACACCTTCTCTGATACCCCGGGCCAACCGCTCTTTATTGGTGACAAAGATATCATCCCCCACTAATTGAATCTTATCTCCCAGAGCCTGGGTCAGCTTTGCCCAGCCTTCCCAGTCATCCTCTGCTAAACCATCCTCAATGGAGATCACCGGGTAGTTGGCAGTCAGTTTTTCGTAGAAGGCGATGGTTTCATCTGTGGTCAGGGACTGGCCTGTGCTCTTGAAATGGTATTTGCCATCCTCATAAAGCTCTGTAGCAGCAACATCCAGTGCCAGGAAAACATCTTTTCCAGGTTCATATCCGGCTTTGCTAATGGCTTCCACTATTGAATCTAAAGCCTCTTCATTGGATTTCAAATTGGGAGCAAAACCACCTTCATCACCCACCGCGGTGTTATAGCCACGGCTCTTTAGCACTTTGCGCAGGTTGTGAAAAATTTCAGCACCCATCCTGATGGCAGTCCGCACACTGTCTGCGTTCATGGGGATCACCATAAACTCCTGAATATCCACATTGTTATCAGCATGCTTGCCACCATTGAGGATGTTCATCATCGGCGCTGGCATCAGTCTGGCGCCTACACCCCCCAGGTAGCGGTAAAGGGGGAGGCCCACACTATCTGCTGCTGCTTTGGCCACTGCCAGGGAGACCCCCAGGATGGCGTTGGCCCCCAGTTTTTCCTTATTTGGTGTTCCATCCAGTTCAAGCATGGTCCGATCAACAGTTATCTGATCCAGGGCTTCCAACCCCACAACCTCGGGATGAATTATATTCATCACATTGTCAACTGCCTTTAAAACACCTTTTCCCAGAAAACGTTCATTGTCTCCATCCCGCAGTTCCAAAGCCTCATGGGCTCCAGTAGATGCCCCAGAGGGCACTGCAGCACTACCAAAGCTGCCATTCTCCAGGTAAACATCAACTTCCACAGTGGGATTGCCACGGGAATCCAATATCTCCCGAGCTACTACATCAATAATTTCTGGCATACAGGCACCTGCTTCCCATTGAAAAACAGGAACCAGGCTTACCTCCCTTCTTTTGAATTATATTTCCTCAATTAGCGAATTACCGGTCATTTCAGGGGGTTTAGCTATCCCCAGAATTTCCAGCATAGTTGGGGCTATATCCTCTAGAGAACCGCCCTCTCTCAGCCGAACATCCTTGAATCTTTCACCGACCAAGATCAGGGGTACGGGATTTGTGGTATGGGCGGTATGGGGCTCATCACTGCCCTCTTCTAGCATCATCTCAGCATTCCCATGATCTGCTGTAACTAAAGCTGTCCCTCCCCGCTCTAAAACAGCCTCCACCACCCGCCCAAGGCAACTATCCACCACTTGAACCGCCTTGATAGCTGCCTCCAGGACACCTGTGTGTCCAACCATATCCGGATTGGCATAGTTTAAGATGATCACATCGTAAAGATCTCGGTTGATTTCAGCAATTACCCGTTCTGTAACCTCCGGGGCGCTCATCTCAGGTTTCAGGTCATAGGTGGCAACCTTGGGTGATGGGATCAGAATCCTTTCCTCCCCTGGATTGGGGGTTTCTACACCTCCATTGAAAAAGAAGGTCACATGGGCATACTTTTCGGTCTCAGCTATACGCAGCTGTTGAAGGCCATTTGCTGCCAGGACCTCCCCTAATGTGTTCTCCAGTGTTTGAGGTGGAAAGGCAACAGGTGCGTCAATTGTGGCATCATATTGGGTCATACAGATAAAATGAACATCTGGGTACTCTTTTCTGGTGAAACCACTGAAATCCCGGTCCACAAAGCTGCGGGTGATCTCCCTAGCCCGGTCGGCACGGAAGTTATAAAAAATCACCACATCACCGGGACGAACTAATCCTTTCGGTTGGCCATCCTGATCCACAATTACTTTGGGTACTACAAACTCATCTGTCACCTGATCTGCATATGATTCTCTAACAGCTGCAGTTGCAGATGTGGCCTTGTCACCTTCACCATATACAATAGCCTGGAAGGCTTTTTCCACACGCTCCCATCTTTTGTCCCGATCCATGGCATAATACCTTCCGCTTACAGTGGCTATTTCACCAACACCCAACTCACTGCACTTCTGCTCTAGACTCTCGATATAACCCAAGCCACTAGTGGGAGGAACATCACGACCATCCAGAAAAGCGTGAACATAAACCTTATTTAATTGATATCGCTTGGCCATCTCCAGGAGGGCATAAAGGTGGGTGAGATGGCTGTGCACACCGCCATCGGAAAGCAGGCCAAAAAGATGCAGAGAGCCCCCCTTTTCCTTTACCCTCTGCATTCCCTCCACCAGAACGGAATTATGATAAAACTCACCGGTTTTGATGGACCTGCTGATCCTTGTGATATCCTGATAGACCACCCTCCCAGCACCGATATTAAGGTGGCCTACTTCCGAGTTACCCATCTGGCCTTCGGGTAGTCCTACTCTTTCTCCTGATGCTATTAACAATGTATGGGGATTGCTTTTCTGAAGCTGTGTAAAATATGGTATTTCAGCTAGCCGCAGGGCGTTTCCCCTTTGTTCAGAGGAAATCCCCCAGCCATCAAGAATTACCAGCACTAATGGGCTTTTCAAACACTTTTCCCCCTTATTTCTGCTGTGGACTGTATAATTGCTACAAATTTATCGATATTTAAGCTGGCTCCACCTACCAGTAGTCCATCGATCTCTTCTTCATTCATAAAAGAAGGGGTGGATTCAGGTGTCACACTTCCCCCATAAAGAAAACGAAGCTGGGAAGCAAATTCTTCTCCATACATCTCAGCAACCTGTTCCCGCAGGGCTTTGATGACCTCTACAGCATCCTCTGGGGTTGCTGTCTTCCCGGTTCCAATAGCCCAAACAGGCTCATAAGCAACAACGAGAGATGGTGGCTGGCCCTCCCTGATACCGGATAGCCCAGCCTTCAACTGTTCCAGGCAGTGCGGTACTGCCTTTCCGGCCTCCCGAATTTCCAGGTTCTCCCCCAGGCACAAAATAGGGCACAACCCACAGTTAACAGCAGTAACCAGCTTGTTGGCGATTACTTCATCGGTTTCTCCAAAATGAGTACGGCGCTCTGAGTGCCCCAGTATAACATAACGGCAGCCAAGGGCTTGCAACATGGGAGCGGATACTTCTCCAGTATAAGCACCCTTTGTTTCCCAGTGCATGTTTTGAGCGCCCCAGGCAATATAACTACCTGCAAGCTCAGAAGCAACTGCAGCAAGTGCAGGGAAAGGAGGACAAATGAGAACCTCCACACTATCCTCCTTTGTCACCCTCTCCCGCAGCAGTTTAGCAAAATTCCCCGCTTCGGCAGGTGTTTTATTCATTTTCCAGTTGCCTGCTATCAAAGGCATCCTTTTGCTTTTCACTATAATGAGTTCTCCTCCCTTAGCATAATGTCCAGTTTCTCCATACCGATGCTCTAGATCAGTATGATCTTTAATAGGCAGTTCTATTTTCCTCAAGTCAGCATTTTTAATCCCTGCAGAGAACGGCAACTCCAGGCAATTCTTTGCCTTCCAAAAACTCTAAGGAGGCGCCTCCACCTGTAGAGGCATGGGTTACCTGCTCTTTAAGCCCGTACTTTTCCAGTACCGCCAGGGAGTCACCACCACCCACCACAGATACCAGTCCTGGATGGGTCAAGGCCCTGGCTACTGCTTCACTTCCACCTGCAAATTCATCCTTTTCAAAAACACCCATTGGCCCATTCCAAAAAGCGGTTTTCGCTTTTTTAATCAATTCGGCATAACACTCTGCTGTGCGGGGACCGATATCCATGGCCTTCCAGCCATCTGGCACCTTTTGGGAATCAACAATCTTTACTTCCCCCTCTTCTCCAGTGGTTACCCGCAGGTCCACAGGAAGTTCCACCCGTACTCCCCGCTCTTTTGCTTTATTAAGAAAATCTGCCGCAAATTCCAGGTGGTCCTCATCAACAAGGGAGTCTCCCATCTGGGCTCCTTGAGCCTTTAAGAAGGTATTGGCCATTCCACCGCCCAAAAGGATGGCATCCACCTGTCCTAAAAGATTATTGAGAACCCCGATTTTGTCACTTACCTTTGCCCCACCAAGCACAGCCACAAAGGGGTGATCCGGATCAGTAAGGATACTGCCCAATGCTTTGATCTCCTTTTCCATCAACAGACCTGCAGCTGCAGGCAGATATGAAGCAACCCCTGCAGTGGAGGCGTGAGCCCGGTGGGCTGTTCCGAAGGCATCATTGATATAGATCTCTGCCAGTGAAGCCAAACTCTTGGCAAACTCGGGGTCATTTTTCTCTTCTTCAGGGTGAAAGCGCAGGTTTTCTAATAGCAGGACCTCCCCCGGTTTGAGCTCTTCTGCAGCTTTAGCTGCTTCAGGGCCAATGCAGTCATCCACTTTTTTTACTGGTTTTCCCAAGAGTTCTCCTAAACGCCGCGCCACATCATCCAGTCTGAGTTGATCCACCACTTTACCCTTGGGACGCCCCAAATGGCTCATCAGTATTACTGCTGCCCCAGCACCCAGAAGGTATTCTATTGTTGGCAGGGTAGCTTTGATTCTGCTGTCATCAGCTACCTTCCCCTGCTCATCTAAAGGAACATTAAAATCAACCCGCACTAAAACCTTTTTGCCTTTTATGTCCAGACTCTTAATGGTTTTTAGGTCCAATTATTGACGCCACCTTTCCTTTTACAGTCCCTTGCCTGCCATATAAAGGGCGAAATCAAGCACTCTCAGAGAATAGGCCCACTCATTATCATACCAGGCAAAAACCTTGGCCATGGTATCCCCGATCACCATAGTGCAGGGACCATCCACAATGGCTGAGTGGGGATCGCCATTATAGTCCCTGGAAACTAGAGGTATATCTGAATAAGCCAAAATTCCCTTCAGTTCACCTGCTGCTGCATCTTTAAAGGCCTGGTTGATCTCTTCAACAGTTGCTGCTTTACCCAACTCCACAACCAAATCCACCAATGAAACATTAGGTGTGGGTACACGTACCGCTATTCCTGTCAGTTTCCCCTTCAACTCAGGCAGCACCAAGGCAACCGCTTTGGCAGCTCCGGTTGTTGTGGGAATCATTGATTGAGCAGCAGCCCGAGCACGGCGCAGGTCCTTATGTGCAAGATCCAAGACCTGCTGATCATTAGTATAGGCGTGGGTTGTGGTCATTAAACCCCGTACAATGCCGAATTTATCATTGAGAACTTTGGCTACAGGTGCCAGGCAGTTGGTAGTGCAGGATGCATTAGATATGATATGGTGATTGGCTGGATCGTATTTATCCTCATTGACCCCCATAACTACAGTAAAATCCTCATTTTTTGCCGGTGCTGTGATGATAACCTTTTTCGCTCCAGCATCCAGGTGCGCAGAAGCCTTTTCCTTATCACGGAACTTACCGGTGGCTTCCACAACTATCTGTACACCCAAATCCCCCCAAGGAAGGTTATGAGGATCCTTTTCTGAGAAAACCTTCACCGGCTTACCATTGATCACGATCTCATCTCCTGAAACCTTTACCTCACCAGGAAATGTACCGTGAACAGAGTCATATTTAAAAAGGTGAGCATTGGTTTCAGCATCGGTCAGATCATTGATAGCCACCACATCGATATCCTGTTTTTCGGCGGCTGCCCGCATAACTAATCTACCAATCCTTCCAAATCCATTAATAGCTACCTTTACTGCCATTAAGATATCCTCCCTTCAAAAATAAAAAATATCGTTTCCGATAATAATAGTATGTGACTTTATCTGCATTATATAGGTCTTGTGCCATCAGCCGGCATCTATGAGTTTTAAGGAAAGCATCTGCCGGGCAGCTGATACTTATAACTGTTTCATAATATTTGCCTGATATACTGCTACATCATTTATCAAAAATACCTATATAATACATAACATTTCAAATAAAATTATATACTATTTAATTGGCAATGCAAACCAAAAATTGACGCAATTACCTCATCCTTACCATATAACATAACGCCCCTCTCTGTTGTTGCCTTTCCGCTGATTAGGTCTCTTTCAACCCAGCGGTTCAGCAGATATGCTAGGCAAACAAAAAAGGCGCTTGAACAGCGCCTTGGTTTTTCTTGTTTTTCTTGGATTTTTATATTGTTTTCTCTTAGCGGTAGCGTTTTCGCTGACGCACAGGAGGGATACCGATTTCCTTTCTATACTTCGCTACAGTTCTGCGGGCGATATTAATCCCTTTGGTAGTCAGCATTTCACAGATCTGCTGGTCACTATAAGGTTCATAGGGGTCTTCCCCTTCAACCATTTCTTTGATGAACTGTTTGATGGTTTCAGTAGCCACCATCTTGCCAGCTGCTACATTTTCCACCCCACTGGTGAAAAAAAACTTGAGTTCAAACAGTCCCTGGGGTGTTTGGATATACTTGTTGGCAATAGCCCTGCTCACAGTGGATTCATGCATCCCGGCCATTTCCGCGATGTCTTTGAGATTAAGGGGCTTTAGGTATTTAATACCCCGATCCAGAAACTCCCGCTGGTAGTCAACTATACATTGAACCACACGGTAAAGGGTGAGCCTTCTCTGTTCAATACTGCGGATCAGCCAAAGAGCGGATTTCATCTTATTCTGTATAAACTCAACGGTCCCTGAATCACAGTTATTTTTCTGATTGATGAGAAGCTTATAATTGCTGTTAATCATCAGGCGGGGTACATCTACATCATTAACAATAATAACATATTCATCATTTACCTTTTCCACCACAACATCTGGGGTAATATAGCGGTTATCACTTGGGTGGGCGAAATTGCGCCCCGGTATAGGGTCAAGTGATTTGATTAAATCAGCCTGCTGCTGCGCTTCCTGCACTGTTAATCCTAGGCTTGAGGCGATTTTCAGCAGATTTCCGTTGGCAATGTCATTCAAATGGCAATCAATAATCTTCTCGATAATAGGGGTACGCTGACCTCTCTGCTCCAGCTGAATAAGTAGACATTCCTTTAGATCACGGGCACCTACTCCAGGGGGATCTAGGCTTTGGATCATTTTCAAAACCCGTTCAAGATCCTGCATTCGATATCCTGATATGAGACTGGCATCTTTAAGGTTGATGTTTAAATATCCCCGGTCATTGATATTCCCAATAAGAAATTCACCGATTTTAATGTCTTTGGGTTTAGAAAGGACAAGACGCAGTTGGAGGTACAAATGTTCCTGTAGAGTGGGGACTTGGGGAACAAAATGTTCAAGGTTGTACTGCTCTTTTTCCTCGTGTTCTGCCCATGCTCGATCAAAGGAACGGTCAATCTGGCCACATTCAGCTAGATAATCACACCACTCCTGAGCAAAATCATCTTTTTTCTTATCAGATGGCGGCTTATCCTCTATTTCTTCTTCTGACACCTCAAGAAGTGGATTTTCCAGAAGGGCATTTTCTATATACTGTGCTAGATCCATCGATGATAACTGCAGTACCATGATTGCCTGGCGAAGCTCTGGTGTCATGATCAGCTTTTGCGTTTGTTCAAGCTTCATGCCATAACTCAAGCGCATTATTAAAACCCCCCAACCTTTATCACAGTTATAATTCTCTTTTCATTGAACGATTCCTTCTTCCTCTATTAAGATATGAGGTTTGTTTTACTGTGATTAATTGTTCGGGGTTCCATCTCTCTTTACCATACCATGCTTTTTCCGCAGTTGGTCTGCAATCCGGTTAATTTCCCGGAAGCGATGATAGACACCAGATTTGCTCAAAGAAGGGACAAGCAGTTTACCAAGATCTGCTAGGCTGGCCTCCGGATAGAGCAGACGTAGTTCGGCCAGTTCCCGTAAGGCAGGAGGCAAGACACCCAGACCAGCCAATGACTCGATCTCCTCAATCACTGCAACCTGTCTTAGGCCGGCCTCCACCGATTTTTCCAAATTGGCAGTCTCACAATTGACCAGCCTGTTAACCTGGTTGCGCATATCTTTTAGAACACGACAGTTTTCTACTTGCAGAACAGCTTGATTGGCTCCGATAATTCGTAAAAACTCTACCAACTGTTCCGCTTCTTTAAGATAAAGCCCATAACCATCACGGTGCTCCCTGCTATTAGCTTTTACACCAAAAGATGCCAGGACTTTCACAGCCTCCTTTGCTCCAGCCGGGGTTTTAAAGGACAATTCTAAATGATAAGCATTATTAGGGTTCCCGACAAAACCACTACCCAGAAAACAACCCCTTAAGAATGCTTTTCTGCAGCAGTTCTTTTCCAGGATATTGGGATCAAGGGTATCCAACAAAAGCTGATCTCTATCAACAAATCCCAAATCCTGAAGCAGATAATGTTGCTGCTGCACTAACGGAATCTGTACAGTAAACAGACGGCGGCGGCGCGGCCGGGAATAGCGGTTGATGGTAATCAAGCCGTTCCATCCCAGATTTTTGGATAGCAAAAAAATGCGCCTCGCCACAGCAGCAGCCTCTGTTTCCATTAACAACATCTTCTGCTTACCAAGGCGAACAACACCCAATACCCTTGCTAGAGCTGCTAGTTCCGCCCGCTGACAGCACTGCTGCCCAAAAGGGAGCCGCGCAACCTCACCCTTTACCTGCATAGAAAAGGACATCACTGATCACCCTTTATTTATTAAAGAAAGCACCGCCAAGGCCAGTTTCTCCGGATCATGGCGCACCAATTCCTGCTCATTTAGCAAATCTCCCCGCCAGACCTTAATCCCCATTCTCTGCAGAGTGCGCAGATCCACAGCAACTGGTTCAGCCCCTTCTCTAGCATACTTTACAAGGCGTACAGGGGCAATTTTTTTATTATTAACTATTATATAATCCAACCAACCCTCTCCCAGATGATTATAAATAGCAGCCAGATGATCTGAGGCTTTAAAACCAGAGGTTTCCCCTGGCTGAGTCATAATATTACAAATATAGCATTTAACCGCACGACTCTGTTTAACCGCCAGGCTGATTTCGGGAACTAATAAATTGGGCAAGACACTGGTAAAGAGACTACCTGGGCCTAATAAGATCAGGTCTGCCTGTTTAATGGCTGCAACCGCCTCCGGTACTGCCTGGCAGCTGGCAGGGGTTAGAAAAACTCTTTTGATCGGGGTATCTACCTTAGCTATCCTGCTCTGCCCAAACATATGTGTGCCATCAACCAGTTCTGCATTCAGTGTCACATGCTCGAGGGTAGAGGGTACAACCTGCCCACATACATTAAGCACATGGCTGATCTCCTGGATAGCTGTCTGGAAATCACCGGTTATATCAACCAGGGCGGTGATCAACAGATTTCCCAGACAGTGTCCCGCCAGCCCTTTTCCCTGACCAAAACGGTAATTAAACAGCTCTTCCATCAGAGACTCTGTTTCTGATAAAGCTACCAGACAGTTGCGAATATCCCCTGGCGGCAGTATACCAAATTCTCCCCTGAGCCTCCCTGAACTCCCCCCATCATCTGCTACAGTCACAATAGCAGTAATATTGGAAGTGTACTTTTTCAGCCCACGCAGCAGAACAGGAAGTCCTGTGCCGCCTCCCAGGGCAGCGATACGGGGCCCCCGTTTCAAGGTCCGGCTGCGGAAAAATCCAGTGCAGGAACGAGCCATATCCCGCACCTTCATCATGATCTATCCACCTTTGCCCTGGGAAGATCCCGGTGGTGAACAAACAAATGGTATCCTTCCTTCTCCAATTTCTCAGCCAGACTCTCGGTGAGAACCACAGATCTGTGTTGTCCACCGGTGCAACCGATAGCCACCACCAGGTGGGTTTTCCCTTCATTGATATATAAGGGTAGCAGAAAGATCAGAAGTTCGCTGTAAAGTTGGAGGAATCTTTTGGTTTCTTCGTGTGCAAAAAGATATTCAACAACCCGTTGATCCTGTCCTGTACAGTTTTTTAATTCTTCAACATAATTTGGATTGGGAAGAAAGCGGACATCCATTACCAGATCTGCATCAAGGGGTATCCCGTACTTATAACCAAAAGAAATCAGAGTAACTGTAAACTGGGCCCCATTATCTTGATCTGAAAATTTCTCTTTGAGCTTCCTCTTCAGGTCATGGACGGTCATCTCAGATGTGTCCATGATAATGTTGGCTGCACCCCTCAGTTCCTCCAGTCGCTCCCGCTCAGAACGGATTGCATCCAACACGGACCGGTCCTCTTCCAGGGGATGCTGCCGGCGTGACTCTTTGTAGCGCCTGACCAGAACAGCATCAGAAGCCTCAAGAAATAATAGCTCATACTTAATCCCCTGTTCTGATAATTTTCGCAGTTCTTCACCCAAAGAATCAAAAAAGAGGGTGCCCCGCACATCCATTACCAGTGCTACACGGTTTACTTTGCCCAATGACTGCTGACAGAGTTCTGTTATTTTGGGGATCAGCATCGGTGGTAAATTATCTACACAGAAAAAGCCTAAATCCTCTAGACATCTTAAAGCCTGCGTTTTACCTGCACCGGAAAGCCCTGTTACAATTACCAGCCGGATCGGTTGCATCTCCTCCATCTTTTCTCCCCTTTCTCTCCTGTTACATCACTCCTACCCCTGATATTAGTTTATCATATGGACAGATTCATATATACCCCTCAGCTAATCCCAACTCTGTACAAAAAAAGCACAGAAACTGTGCTTTGATCGTGGTTTTTCTTGATTTTACTCCCTCTTGTTAGCTTTTCTACTGCCGCCCCATCAACTTAATGCCCTAGAAATCTTTTCTTAATGAAAGAAACTGCAAAAAATAATACAAGAATCACTAAAACCGCAGCAGTGATCATTGTATAGTAATCCATATAAGAGGCAATTGTTCCCCAAGCCTCACCCGCCAATCTGCCTAAATAAACAAGCACAGAATTCCAGATAAAGGTACCCAGGATCGTTAACAGCAAAAAAGTACCCAATTTCATTTTCGCCATCCCTGCTGGTATCGATATTAAACTCCGAACAATGGGAACAAATCTGCACAAAAATACTGCTTGATAACCATGCTTGTTAAACCATTTCCCTGCTGTTCTCACATCTTCTGCTTTCAGATGCAACATCTTTCCCAACTTGCTGTCAAATAACAGTTCGATCCGGTCACCGTTTAATATCCTTCCAAGAATATATAAAACAACTGCACCTAAAGATGAACCTATGGTAGCAGATAGAATAACCCCCCCAACAGTCATCCTGCTGCAGGTAGTCATAAACCCCCCAAAAGTGAGAATCACCTCTGATGGTATCGGTGGGAAAAAATTCTCTACTATGATCAATAAAAAAACACCGAGATAACCAAACCGGTTGATGATCTCTATAATAAGGTCCTCCATAATTGCCTCCGTCTAGCTACATAATTTCCTCTGTCAATGATATCAGTGCTCACTCTCAACGAGCATACCTTATCTAAATAGCTATGTAAAGTACACTTCTTTGTAAAAAATAAAACAGCAGCCCCTTACATAGATGGAATTTTTTTAGAAAATAGATAATAATAGGATGGGTATCGGTAAGCAGTATGCTATAATCTTTTTTCAGGTGATCACAATGTTTATCAAAAGATATATTAACACTATTCTCATCATAATAGGCACGTTCTCTGTTTTATTAGGGGTTATAGGTATCTTTATTCCGGTGCTCCCCACAACACCTTTTCTGCTACTGGCTGCTGCTTGTTATACCAGGGGTTCAAAAAAGCTCTATGAGCGGCTGATTAACCACCCGGTGCTTGGTGAATATATTAAAAACTACAGGGAAGGACGGGGTATTCCGCTCAAAGCTAAAATAATCAGCATATCGCTGCTCTGGCTGACCATAGGATTTTCTGTGTTATTTATTATTGAAAACCTTTTGCTGCGCCTCCTGTTAATCATCATCGCCATTTGTGTTACCATCCATTTAGTATCAATTAAAACAATGAGCAATGGGAGCCAATGATCCAAACCCTTAACTTCAATCACCTAACGATCGATCTCCTGCTGCAACTGGTCCCAGGCATATGCCGCCGCTCCCAGCAATCCGGAACGCCCCTTTAAAGCTGCTGGGATTATCTTCAGTTGTTCCCGGTAAGGTGGGTAAGTCCGCCTGTATGCTTCATCATAGGCGGGTTCAAGCAGCAGTTCCCCTACCCCACAGGCAACCCCCCCACCGATGATAAACAGCTCTGGATTTAACAGATTGGCCACACTGGCGATGGCCCTCCCTAGATGACGGCCAGCAGCTATCAGTATTTCCTTGGCTTCTGGATCACCTTCCAGTGCTGCTTTACCCACAGCACAGGCATCTACTCCTTCTATACCTTCAGTTGCAGCAAGTATGCCTTTGCCCCTGCCGGATCTCACTAGATCTCTGGCATCCCTCATGATGGCACAGCCGGATGCTAACCCTTCCAGGCAGCCTTCATTTCCACAGGAACAGATCGGACCATGAGCATCAACAATCATATGCCCAAACTCACCGGCCCCACCAAATGCACCCCTGTAAAGCTGATCATTAAGGATCAACCCGCCCCCTACTCCGGTGCTTACAGTTATATAAACCAGATCGCGATACCCCCGGCCTGCACCGTAACGGTGCTCTCCCAGGGCAGCCAGGTTGGCATCATTATCCATCCAGACTGGAAGGTTAAATGCTTCCTCCAATGCCCTTTTCAGATCAACATCTCTCCATTTAAGGTTAGGTGCAAACAGAATAACACCTTTTTCCGAGTCAATATATGCAGGTACAGCAACACCGATACCTAAAGGTCTCTCACAGGCAGAACAGACACACTTCAGGCTGTTAGCAATGCGATCAATGACTGCATCTACACCATCCTCTGGTCTAGTAAGGCATTTATTCTCGCAGATAATCTCTCCACTCCTGCCTACCAGTGCTGAATAAATTTTAGTTCCACCCAAATCCACAGCCAGCACCCGATCCATGGATTACCTCCTAATCCATCAATACTTTTTTCAACAGGAAAAAGTATTGTTATTTTACTATAAAAACACGGCTTTCCTTGAGGTAATTGTCCAGCATCTCTTGATATTCTTTCTGTCTGGGAAGGTGATCCTCTCTGCCCAAAAGGGCGTAGGCGATCTTTTTACCCTCCTCTACACCAGGCTGGTCATATGGATTCACATTAAACAGATTAGCCACAAAAACAGTCAATGCCTCATATAAATAGAACAGCCCCCCCAGAGCAACAGCAGATGCTTCCCTGACAGTGATCCGGTAACAGGGATGACCAGCATGGACCAAACTCATTTCTGTAGCCATCTGTTCGATATACAGTTGTTCCTGCATGGTATGCCCGTCAAAATAAGCGTATTCTACCTCAGAAGGAAAAGCCCCTCTTATTTTCGGGTCTTGAGGCACATGATGGATCCTGATAAATCCGAAGATCTTGTCAGCAGCCCCTTCCTTAAATAATTGGAGAAGAGAATGCTGATCAGTTGTCCCCAAACAGGAAAGGGGTGTTGCTCCTATTTTTACTTCCTCTCCAGTCAAGGTCACCCTTTTCCCTAAACTCTCCGCCCACAACTGCATAAACCATAGACCGAACTGCTGCAGCAGGTCACTATAGTTAAACAGCACATGGATGGTTCTCCCAGCCCGGAAATATTCATAAATTGCCCCACCCAAAACCAGCAGCGGGTTCTCCTCCAGGGGTGTTGTGGTCAACAGCTTGTGCACCGCACCTGCCCCCTCCAGAAAACCCCGGCAGTCGATCCCTGCCAGTTCTGCTGGGAGAAAACCCACAGGGGACATGACCGAATACCTCCCCTGCAGATTTTTGGGGAACCTGAGCAGATAACAGCCCAATCTCTTAGCAATACGATTGATTCCATTGTCTCCGGGGTCGCAGATGATCACAATGTCCCGATCGTTCCCGCCTACCTCTTTGTATTTGTTATAGAAATAAATAAAATTAGCAGCAGTCTCTGCAGTTGAGCCTGATTTACTGGTATAAACCAAAGCTGTTTGGCGGAAATCCAAAATCCTCTCTAACTGGGATACTGTAGCTGGATCTATATTATCCAAAATAAAAATGCGCGGCTTGTGCTGCTCTATTTGATAATAACAGCCATACAAAAACTGCAGCATTGCCTTGGTCCCTAAAGCTGAACCACCGATCCCCAGAATCAGGATATTCTCATATTTCTCCCGCAGCTTCATAGCGATGGATTTCAGCTCAGCAATGGTCTCCTCATCTAGGAAGGAAAGTGTAATGGGATTCCTCTTTTCCCTCAGATCATCCTGAAATCTGCTAAAGGTATCCTTGATCTGAGAACTGAATTCCCCCCCCTTTTTTTCTATCAGGTGACCGGTATCAATAACCATCAACTCATCCATGGGTTTACTCCTTTCTGTAGGTGACAAGCTCCAACCTGTATCTTAATATATTAGTGACCTCAATTTCTCCAATATATACTTTTTACCCTTTCGCCTTGCGGTGCAAAGCTTGCTTTATTGCTAATCACCTTTCCGACTTCTGACTTCTAGCTTCCGACCTCTACTTCTGCAGCCTGGCCATTATCAATATCATGGGCATTGCCCACTATTGTCCAGCGATTAACCACCAACCACTAAATTGCCGTTCACGGGGAGGTTTCTGCCGAGCGGAGAACCAGTTTCTCCAGAGCCTGGGCTACACCATCCTCATTATTGGAGGCGGTGATATATTTTGCTTTTGAACGCACCTCAGGATGAGCATTGGCCACAGCAACACTGCATCCTGCAAATTCCAGCATCTCCAAGTCATTGTAGCTATCCCCACAGGCCATAACCTCCTCCCGGCTGACCCCTAACCAATCCGCCAACTTTTCTAATGCTGTTCCCTTGGTGGCTTTGGGGTGGTTGACTTCCAGATAGGTAGGCTTGGACTTGGTCAGGTGGGCATCCAGCCCTTCTTTCTGTAAAATTTCCCGCAGTTCTTGTAATGATTGCCCAATCAACTGCTCCTCTTGAATGAGCAGCAGCTTATAGGGGAGTCCGGCTTCCAGAAGTTCCTCCAAGTCACTCACCCTGGTAAAAGGAACCCCTGCCAGCCGCTCATAATGCTCCCCTACCGGTGTTACCCGCTCCACATAGAGCTTATCCTCTAGATAAAAATTAACATGAATCCCTTTCTTGCGCCCGTACTGGATTACCAACCTGGCTACATCTTCATTAAGCGGGCACTCATAAATAACCTCCCCTGAAAAAACACTCTTAACCAACGCGCCCTGGTAAGTGATGATCGGGACATCAAAACCAAGCTGTTCTGCATAAGGTCTAGCCGAAGGCAGCATCCGACCGGTGGAGATGGTGACCACAACACCACTCTCCCTCACCCGGCGCAGTATTTCCTGTGTGTGTTCTGAGATGGTCAGATCATCCCGTAAAAGTGTATCATCAAGGTCAACAGCAACCAGTTTAATCCTCTGCATTCTCAATTGCCTCCACTTGATTGTATTTATACTTCTCCTGATATATTGCTGGCTTCACATTAATTAATATGCTGCCATTAGTTTACCATATCAGCAACTGTCAGTTGGAAGTAAGATCAAAAGCGAAGGCCAATTAACAGTAACTATTTATTATCCAGGAGACAGGCAAATAAAGTTTTGATTAAATTTACCTGGGATCAACTGGATACCCGCTACCAGTGACGCCCCTGCCTACAAGGTTATCTTCCCGCTGATGAAGTGTACAGATTTCTGTTAACCCATCGGGCCCAGTACCTGCCGGGCAAACAAAAAAGCCGTTGACAAGCATTTGCTCATCAACGGCCATCATGGAACTGACAATATTAATCTCGAATAACCAGTTCAGGAAACAGATAATAAGTATAATTTGTTGACAGCAGTCTTCCCTGATACTTGGAGGTATCAATCTCTTCTTTGATCAGTGCGCCGAAAGTTCCGGCACCTGATAGATCCCCTTGAAATATTGCCCCCACAAGGCGCCCATCTTTATAAATGACCTTCTGATAACAATCAGGTGATACATCTGTTTCAACCTGATAGCTGTCATCTGGAGGCTCAGGCCAGCCAAAGGAGATTGTAGGAAGGCCAAAAAAGGACATGGCATTCTGATAGGCAAAAGTGCCATCCAGTTCAACATCTTTACCTGCCATATTCAGTCCAGCCACCTCTCCCTGCGCTACCGCAGCCGGCCATATCGGTGTGAGAGACACCTTCCCGGTCAGGATCTCCCTGTTTTCACAGACATCACCAGCAGCATAGATATCAGGTATTGATGTTCTCATCTGCTGGTCAACTATAATACCTTTATTCACAGCAATCCCAGTATCAGAGAGGAACGATATTTCCGGCTTAACTCCGGCAGTCACAATTAGCAAGTCACAGGGAAGGTATCCCTGGTCATCCAGTTCTACTCCTAACACATTGTTGTTTTCATCCAACTCAATCTTTTTGGCTCTTTGTCCTGTTACGATCCCAACCCCATGTGCACGGAACAGCTCCTCATAACGAGATGCAGCAAAACTGTCCAACTGCAAGGGCAGGAGGTGTCCCGCCAGTTCAATAACTGTGACCTTCGCACCCTTTGTTGTCAGCGCTTCAGCCGCTTCTAGGCCTACCAGGCCACCACCCAGAATGATAACCCTCTTGTTCTTGTCCACAGAATCGATGATCCTTTCCGCATCCTCCAGGCTACGCAGGACAAAGACCTGCTTCGCTGAGGCAAGGTTCTCCACTGGAGGCAGCACAGGTTTAGCACCTGTTGCAATTAAAAGCTTATCATATGTGGTCTTCCAACCATCCTGGGTAAATACCATTTTCTGCTCTGGATCTATTGCGGTTACTTTCTTACCAGGTATAAACTCGATCCCCTGGTCAGCAAAAAAGTTCTCGCCGACAAAATTGAGCTGCTCTTTATTTCTGGCACCACTGATTATATCTTTCAGCAAACAGCGGGAATAGACCAGACTGTCTTCTGCAATAACAGTGACCTGTCCCCATGGGTCCTCCCTCCTGATGGCAGCAGCACAGGCAAGGCCGGCAGCACTGGCACCGATAATGAGGTATTTTGTTCTTTCCTCTTTCTTTTCTTCTGTATCTGGCTCTTCGTTACTATCTTTTATCTCCTCAAGGGAGAGAGCCCCTGTAGGGCAGTTTTCCACACAGTAGGGCCGCCCATTTTCTATACAAAAATCACACTTTACTGCAACCCTGCCCCGGGAATCAGGAGAAATTAAGTCATAGGGGCAGGACATGACACACATCCAGCAGCCTGCACACTGTTCCTGATTGTGCAACACCAACCCTGACTCTGAGTCCCGATACATCGCCCCAGAGGGACAAGCTGTCACACAAGGAGCCTCCTGGCAGTGTCGACAGGTTAAAGGTGATGGAGTACCATCATACCCAAGCACCACAGTATTCCGGGCTTGGTTTTTGGGATCAGTCAGATCCAAGAAATATGGTGATTTTTCTTCACTATGAGCAACCATACAAGCAAACTGACAGTTTTTGCAACCTTTACATAAATTAGGGCGTATGACTATGACCTTCAACATCCTCACCCCCTATATGTTTAAGGCTGCTCTCTTCTGGGAGATGATCTCAATCATTTTTGCTGCAGCTGTTTCCACATTTCCGTCTACAATGACCCTGCCGCCGGTGAGTGTTTCCAGATCTTCGGTCAGAACCTTGGTGACCATTTTACTTCCGGTGATAAAAGGCGGTAGTGACAGATGGAGCGGCAATCCCAAAGCCAGAGCGAAACTCCCGTCAGCCAGAGCCTGCTCTTCCAGCCACTGAGGTGCAGACAATACCAGAGGCAGCTGTGGTAAATCAACATTGAGAGCACTTGCCAAAGCAACTGCTACTTCCTCTAGCCTGCCGATACCCAGGCAGGGGCCAAAGTTCAACACCGGCGGTATATTCAGTGATTGACAGACCTGGCGCAGATTATCTCCGGCCAATTCCGCAGCCTCAGGTGTCATGAAACCGGTATTAGCCAGCCCGCTGCTGGTGCAACCGGCGGAGAGCACCAAAATATCATTCTTGATCAATTCTTTAGTCAGCCCGGTTGTGAAAACATCATGGCCCCCTGCGGTAAGATTAGAACAACCGACTATTCCTGCCACACCCTTGATCTTGCCCTCTGTAATCAGCTTGAGTAGCGGTTCGTAATTGCCGCCCAGGAAGGAGCGCAGATTTCTCTCACTGAATCCGGTTAATGAATTGTCATTACCGTGTTCAGGCAGATCGATATTTACACTCTTCCGGCGTTCCTTGAAGCTACCAGCGGCTTCCTCTGCCACCAGTCTAGCGATAACTCTGCCGTTATCATATGTATAGGGGATCAGTTGCGCATTCTTCTTTTTCGCCACATCATCAATACAGACTTGTTTGACCAGCAGCTTGTTACAGACCTCTTCAATACCCGGTATAGTACAGTTAAACTCACTAACCACCAGGTCAACAGCACCAGTGCTCAGCAGTACCTCACTGGTGAAATTATTGCCTGCATGCCCGGCAAAAACTTGCTTGCAGTGGGTATGGCGGGACTCCATATCCTGGCCGACACAGGTGCAGCCTACGATCTTGAAGCCTTTTGCTCCCACCTGTTCAGCCAATTCTTTTGCCCAGTCTGCGGTTAGCTCATCTTGAATCCCTTTGAAAAGTGCGTGTTGGTGACCGGTAACCATAATATTGATATAATCGGGATCAATTACAGAAAAGCCTACCTTTGTTGTGCCGATTTCCGGTTCACCCAGGATGATATCATTGAGTTTGTTGGTCAGATACAGGCCGTAGAGCCCGGTGGCAATACCCAAACGCAGAGCATGGAGCAGCATATCCAAAGGATCACTGGAAAGGTTTGTACTGGTTTTGACTAAGGCATCAAAAACCTCGGATTTCGCCCCTCCGGGCATCAGATTCAGCTTCTCCCAAACAGCCAAACGAGGCTTATAAGCCAGCTTACTGACCAGAGTCATTTTCTTGCTGCGAGGCAGATAGAGATCTTGGAGAATATAATCAGCTAAAACTGCCGCCTGTTCCCTGTAGTCATCTGCTTCAACCTGGCAGACTGCTACCATTTCTTGAAGCACCTGATTGTTAAAGCTAGTGTCTGTTTCCTCTGCAAGCTCTGCCAGAGTACGAGCGGCATTCTCCACAACATGCAGGTAACAAGCAGCACCTGCAGCAACGGACCGCAGGAAGTACCTGGCCACAATGGTATCAGAATCAGCACCACATACTCCCCGGGGTGAATCAGGCAGCACACGACAAGGTCCATTGGAACAGAGCCGACAGCAAACCCCTTGCAGGCCAAAACCGCATTTGACAGACTGTTTTGGTTCACGACAAAAGGATGTTTCTAGATCTGGATGCTCCTCCAGAAACTTATTAATTGTTTTGTCTGCTGAAGGACATAACTTCATTTTTAATACCTCCCTAAAAGTTTTTTTATATAAAACTATACTATTTTAGTATAGTTTATGACAAAAAAATTTTTATCAGGAGGGATGCCTTATTTTTAATTTTGCTTCATATGTTCCTTCAACTGTTCAAAATTGTACTTGTCAAATTCTTGAGCTATGGTTTGCTGAATGGATGCCAGAACATAGTGTACCGGGCAGTGCGGTGTGGCTTGCTTATTACAATAGTCAGGGTCGATGAGGCATTTGTTGATGCGGATAGGACCTTCTACTGCTTCTAAAACATCTTTCAGTGTAATATCAGCCGGCTTTTTCCCGAGGGCATATCCCCCTCCCACGCCTTGATACGATTTTACGATCCCAGCCTTTGCCAAACTGCGTAGAATTTTAAGCAGAAAGCGCAATGGTATGTGCTGACTTTCAGAGATAACTTTTGCCTCTACTATTTCACCTGGCTGCAGTAAGGAAAGATAGAGAACTGCTCTGAATGCATAATCGGTTGCTTGATTTAAGATCAATTAACTGCCCCCATAAACTATACTTAATCGGTATTGTTTTATCCAAATTATAACCACTCTTTCACATTGAGTCAAGGGTTTTTGAACACTCAAATGTAAAAAAATACGCATCAGATAAATTTTTTACAATTATTCAAGACTGCTCAGAATCTCTTTTCAGGAATTCGTAAAGACTCTCTGCTGTCTTTCTGTTCATCCCCGGCACACTGGCCAATTCCTCCACAGATGCCCTGCGTATACGAGCGAGAGAACCGAAATGCCTTAATAAGGCTTCCTGTCTTTTTCTGCCGATTCCGGAGACTTGAGTCAAGACAGATGCCTTCAATCTGCGCTGGCGCAGTTTTTCCTGGTAGCTGAGGGCAAAGCGGTGTGCTTCATCCCTAGCCTGCTGCAGCAGGTGCAGTCCTGGATGACTGCGGGGAAGAAGCAGGGGTGCAGATCGACCCGGCAGATAGATCTCTTCCTCTTTCTCAGCCAGAGCAACCACATTCAGAGATGGGGCATCTGACTGCTGCAGAACCTCCAGGGCTGAATTGAGTTGGCCTTTACCCCCATCGATGACAAGCAGATCAGGCAGGTCCTTATTGTTTATCCTGCGCCTCACAACTTCCCTGATAGCCGCATAATCATCACCACATACCTTAGCCTTGATCCGGTAGTGCCTGTATCCTTTTTTATCAGGCTGCCCATCAGTAAAACAGACCAGAGAGCCTACTGTTTCCTGGCCACCCAGATGGGAAATATCAATGCACTCCAATTTCCTAGGTGCCTTTTCCAAACCCAGAGCCTCCTGCAGTGCCATTACCAGGGTTCTACCCTTTTCCTGGGTTTTTAAAGAGCGCCGGTATCGCTGTTCAGCCATCAGTCCGGCATTTTCCAAAGCCATCTCCATCAGTTCTTTTCCCCGCCCCCGCTTAGGAAATCTAATCTCCACTTTGCTTCCTTTTAGATCAGCAAGCCAATGCTCTAGCAGTTCAGCTTCCTCCACAGGAGAGCTCACCAAAATCGCAGCAGGTATCTCCCTTCCACTCTGATAATAACTCTTGATAAATGAAGCGAGAATCTCACCTGCAGGAGTTTCCTCTGCTGAGGAAAGAAAATAGTGTTCCTGAGCAACCACTTTCCCACCACGGGCACGGAGTAAAAAAACACACACCTCATCTCCATAAGTGCCCACTGCCAGCACATCCTGGTCTTTGCCTGTTGCCTGAGCCACCCTCTGCTGTTCTTTCAGTCTGTTCAGTGCCTCCAACTGATTGCGCAGCCGGGCAGCCTCTTCAAAATCCATCCTTTCTGCAGCATCTTTCATCTGACGGTGAAGATTTTTTTCCACTTCCCGGGTTTTTCCCTCTAAGAAAAGAACTAACTGCTCAATCATCTCCCTGTATTTTTCAGGGGATACATTTCCCACACAGGGTCCCAAGCACTGTTTGATCTGGCCGTTGAGACAGGTTCTGCTGCGGGGGGCTAACCTGTGGTCCGAACAGGAGCGAAATGGGAAAAGCTTGCGCAGGAGGGTTAAGGTCTCCTTGACTGCACCAACATCTGGGTAAGGACCGAAATAGCGGGAACCATCCCTCACTAGATTGCGGGTCATCATCACCCTAGGAAATTCTTCTACAGTCACCCTGATATAAGGATAGGATTTGTCATCTTTGAGCATAATGTTATATTTGGGCCTGTACTCTTTGATCAGATTGCATTCCAGAACCAGGGCTTCAGCCTCTGTGTCAGTGATGATATACTCCAGATCTGCAGCTTCCTCCATCATTTTCCTGATCCGTTCGATTAGTCCCCGCGGTTGAAAGTAGGACCGCAGGCGGTTAGGAAGAGAAACCGCCTTTCCCACATAGATAACCCTCCCGGATCTATTGCGGAAGATATAAACCCCCGGACGGTCGGGGATCAGATCAACTTCTTTTTTTAGTTCTTCTATACTTTTAGTGGATGCCATATCTTTCACCCTTTTCCTGATCAGCAACCTGTCCCCCTGGGAGCGGGGGGACCTTCTTTTTGCTTCCTGTCCGCGGGGGACTGTCCCGGTGATCGGGGCCCGATCAGTCAACCTGTCCCTTTGATCGCGCGGGGGGACAGTCCCCCCGTTCGGTCGGTTTATCCCTGCCGGCGCAGCGACCTGCGAAGGTTGTTACTTGCCCTTGACAAAGGAGCAGTTAACGACAATTGTAGAGATTTCGTGCTGCAGTACAAAGTGGCAATACCCGAATAGCAGAACGATTACCTATATTACCTATTCGGATATTTCCAGATAATAGAGTTGGTGATGACACCTAATTCGATGTTCAATTTCCGACATCAGACCTCCGGCATCCCACTTCTAAAATAGATGGCGTCATAGGAACCGATCGGCTGTTGTCTGCGGAAAGTATATGGGCAAATTCAACCGGAGATTATGTCGCAAGCGGCAGGGATAAATAATCACCATGTCAACCTGTCCCTCCTTTTTTGAAAGGGGGATTGTCCTTCTGAGCGCTCGGTTAACCGCTGACCAAAGAGGTCTTATCAGCCTGGCGCCTGGCAGGACAGGAAACCTGCAGCACCTCTTTCAGATAACGCCCTGTATAGGAGTAGGGGCAGTTAGCTACCTCCTCAGGTGTGCCTGTGGTTACGATCTGTCCCCCCCGGTCTCCCCCTTCAGGGCCCAGGTCAATAATATAGTCAGCCGTTTTGATCACATCAAGATTGTGTTCAATAACGACAACTGTATTCCCGCTCTCCACAAGCCTTTCCAATACCAGCAGCAGTTTTCTGATATCTTCCTTATGTAGCCCTGTTGTAGGCTCATCCAGGATATAGAGAGTGCGTCCATTGCTGCGCCGGGACAGTTCTGTTGCCAGTTTCACCCGCTGGGCCTCTCCACCTGATAGAGTGGTTGCAGGCTGTCCTAGCTTGATATAGCCTAAGCCCACATCCTCCAGGGTCTGCAATTTCCGGCTTACCTTAGGTATGTTCTGGAAGAACTCATTTGCTTCACTGACTGTCATGTCCAGGACCTCTGCAATGTTCTTCCCTTTGTATTTAACTTCCAGAGTCTCACGGTTGTAACGCTTTCCCCTGCATTCTTCACAGGGGACATAGACATCAGGTAGGAAATGCATCTCGATTTTGATAATGCCATCACCGCGGCAGGCTTCACAGCGCCCCCCGCGCACATTAAAACTGAACCGGCCTGGACGGTAGCCCCGCATGCGGGCCTCAGGTGTCATAGAAAAAAGTTCCCTGATCCCATCAAAAGCCCCTGTATAGGTAGCAGGGTTCGACCTGGGAGTGCGCCCAATAGGGGACTGGTCAATTTTGATTACTTTATCCAGATGCTCGATACCGCGTATCTCCTGGAAATCACCGGGGTGAGCCTTAGCCCTATGGAGCTTTTGGGCCAAACCCTTATAGATGATCTCATCCAGTAGAGTGCTTTTCCCAGACCCGGAAACACCTGTGATGCAGACAAAAAGCCCCAGAGGTATGTCCACATCGATATTTTTCAGGTTGAATTCCTTAGCACCTATCACCTGCAGCCAGCGTTCCCCAGGCTTGCGCCGCCCTTCTGGCACAGGTATCTCACGGCGCCCGCTCAAATACTGGCCGGTTATCGATTCCTCTACTTTTACAATGTCCTCCAGTGTGCCCTGGGCTACCACCTTACCTCCATGCACTCCAGCACCAGGGCCGATGTCGATGATCTCATCTGCATTGAGCATCATCTCATCATCATGTTCAACAACTATCAGAGTATTTCCCATGTCCCGCAGATCTTTAAGTGTTTTGATCAACCTGGTGTTGTCCCTGGGGTGTAGCCCGATACTGGGTTCATCCAGGATATAAAGAACACCTACCAAGCCAGAACCGATCTGAGTAGCCAACCTGATCCGCTGGGCTTCACCCCCAGCCAGGGTTCCTGCAGAACGGTCCAGTGTAAGGTAGTCAAGCCCCACATTGACCAGAAATCCCAAGCGGGCATCGATTTCCTTGATCACCTGTCCGGCGATCTGCTCCTCCCGCTCTGTGAGTGAAAGATTATTGATAAAAGAGCGGGCTTCTAAAATTGTATACCTAGTTACCTCTGCGATGTTCTTTCCACCCACAGTTACAGCCAAAGCCTCCGGGCGCAGCCTTGCACCCGCACAGCTAGGGCAAGGACGGGAGGTCATAAACTGCTCGATCTCCTCCCGTACCTCCTCTGATTCTGTTTCCCGGTAGCGGCGCATCAGATGGTTGACAACACCTTCAAAAGTGCCGTACCAGGTCCTGGTCTGACCAAAAGCATCCTCATAATGAAAGCGAATCCTCTCATCTGTACCATAAAGGAGTTTTTCCTGTACTTCCTCTGGAAGGTCCTGATATGGGGTATCCCAACTGCACCCATAGTGATCCATAAGGGATTTCACTATCTGGGGGTAATAGTGCTGAGTGGAATGGGTCCAGGGAAGTAGAGCTCCCTCCCTGACGGACCTCTCCCTGTCCACCACCAATTCAGGATCCACTTCCATCCTGTAGCCAAGTCCTGAGCATTCAAGGCAGGCTCCATAAGGACTATTAAAAGAAAAAAGGCGAGGGGTTATCTCCACCAAACTGATCCCGCACTGGGGACAGGCAAAATTCTGGCTGAACACAAGCTCTTTCCCCTCAAGAGGTGCAGCCACAGCGATCCCTTCACCAAGCCCCAGAGCAGTTTCTAGAGAATCAGCCAGGCGGTTTTCCAATCCTGGACGCACCACTACCCTGTCAACAACCACATCTATATCATGTTTTTTATACCTTTCCAGAGTAATATCTTCATCAAGTTCCCGAATCTCACCATTGACCCGTACCCGGACAAAACCCTTTTTCTGAAGTTCCTGAAGGATCCTCTGGTGTTCCCCTTTTTTCCCACGAATCACAGGAGCCAGTATTTGAATCTTTGTACCCTCAGGGTAAGCAAGAATATGGTCTACCATCTGGGAAACTGTCTGCTGCTGCACAGGTCTGCCGCACTTAGGGCAGTGGGGTTTGCCGATACGAGCAAACAACAGGCGCAAATAATCATAGATCTCAGTGACAGTTCCCACAGTGGATCTGGGGTTGCGGCTACCTGCCTTCTGGTCGATGGAAATAGCCGGGGAAAGCCCTTCAATATAGTCTACATCAGGTTTTTCGGCAACCCCCAGAAACTGGCGAGCATAGGCAGACAGAGACTCCACATAACGTCTCTGCCCCTCGGCATAAATTGTGTCAAAAGCCAGTGATGATTTGCCGGATCCGGAAAGGCCGGTAATCACCACCAATTTATTACGGGGTATCTCCACATCGATATTTTTCAGATTATGGACCCGGGCTCCCTTGATTACGATCTTGTCCTGCATCGGGAGGTGAACATCTTTATTTAATCTGGCACACATACTTTTTTGCCTCCCTGTCATATCCATTCCTGTTTCAGTTTTTGGTTTCAGAAGTCTTCCGCCCCCTGCTTTTACGAGAACGGGAAAGCAGTTCTTTGCGCAATTCGATCATCAGATCCCGAGCCTCAGCCGCTCTTTCAAAGGCTAGTTCACGAGCAGCCTTGCGCATCTCATGTTCCATCTGAGAAATAAGCTTCTCCAGTTCAGTTTTGCTCATGCTGGCCAAGGGCTTTCTGCCCTGATAAGTTGATCTTTCTTCGGCCACCTCTGCGGGCAGAGTAATCTCAATCACACCACGGACAGCCTTCTGAACGGTGCGTGGTGTTATGTTATGCTCTTTATTATATTTCATCTGGATATTGCGTCTTCTGTTGGTCTCATCGATGGCCCGCTGCATAGAGTCAGTGATCTGATCTGCATACATGATCACCTTCCCCTCCACATTGCGGGCAGCCCGGCCGATGGTCTGAATAAGAGAGCGCTCAGAACGCAAAAAACCCTCTTTATCAGCATCAAGAATCGCTACCAGAGACACCTCTGGCAAGTCCAAACCCTCTCTCAGTAGGTTGATACCTACCAAAACATCAAAAACCCCCAGGCGCAGATCCCTTAAAATATCCATCCGCTCCAAGGCGTTGATCTCTGAGTGCAAATAGCGCACTTTGATCCCTAACTCCCGCATATAATCAGTCAGATCCTCAGCCATCTTTTTGGTAAGCGTTGTCACCAGGACCCGCTGCTTCTTTTCTACTCGCAACCGGATCTCCTCAACCAGGTCATCCACCTGATTTTGTGCACTGCGCACCTCCACCTCAGGATCGACCAAACCAGTAGGACGGACGATCTGCTCCACCACCTGGTGGCTGTGATCTATTTCAAAGTCTCCTGGGGTTGCGGAAACAAAAATAATCCTCGGCACCTTGGCTAAAAACTCATCAAAGCGCAGCGGCCTGTTATCTAAAGCAGAAGGGAGTCGAAAGCCGTAGTCTACCAAGGTTTTCTTCCTGCTGTAATCACCAGCATACATGCCATTGATCTGGGGCACAGTAATATGGGACTCATCGATGACCACCAAAAAGTCCTCTGGGAAAAAGTCAAGCAAACAGTAAGGCGGTTCCCCTGGTTTGCGTCCGGTCAAATGCCGGGAATAATTTTCGATCCCCTTACAGATCCCAATCTCCCGTAGCATTTCCATGTCATAGCGGGTGCGTTGTTCCAAACGCTGGGCTTCCAGCAGTTTTCCCTCTCTGCGCAACTCTTCCAGTCGCTCTTCCAATTCCTGTTCAATCCCCTGGAGGGCCTTTTCCATCCTCTCTGGGGCTGTGACATAATGTGAAGCAGGGAAAATAGCCGCATGCAGACGGCGGGCCAGCACCTCTCCGGTCAGTGTATCTATTTCTAATATCCGGTCGATCTCATCACCGAAAAATTCCACCCGTAGGGCCTTCTCTGTAAAAGAGGCCGGAAAAATCTCCAATACATCCCCCCGCACCCGGAAACGCCCTCGGGCGAACTCGTAGTCATTGCGCTGATACTGGATATCCACCAACCGGGCGATTACCTGATCCCTGTCCACCTCCATTCCTTGGCGTAGGGACACAACCATGTTCTTATAGTCTATTGGTGAACCTAGACCATAGATACAGGAAACACTGGCCACAATGATCACATCATCCCGTTCAAACAGGCTGGCAGTAGCCGAGTGGCGCAGTTTATCGATCTCCTCATTCAAAGATGAGTCTTTCTCTATATAGGTATCAGTCTGGGGCACATAAGCCTCAGGCTGGTAATAATCATAATAGCTGACAAAATACTCTACAGCATTGTCAGGAAAGAACTCCCGGAATTCCCCGCAGAGTTGAGCAGCCAGAGTTTTATTAGGTGCGATCACCAGGGTCGGCTTTTGCACCTCCTGAATCACTCCAGCAATAGTAAAGGTTTTCCCTGACCCGGTCACACCCAGCAAGGTCTGATAGGGCATCCCACTGGCGATCCCTCTGCTCAATGCCTCAATAGCCTTTGGCTGATCACCGGTGGGAGCAAAGGGAGATTTCAGGACAAATCCCATGATTATACCCCCTGATCAAAATAGCCGCCAATTCCCTAAGGAAAAACTCCCTAGGAATCTCCGGTCCCAAGACCGGTCAAGCGGCAAAACAAAAGTTCTCATTTGGCATTATAACATAAAGGATTTATCTATCACAATAAGGGCTAGGTGGACCAATCTGGATCGCACGGGGGGACAGTCCCGGTGAGCGATCCGGTAGGGCCGAAGCAGAGGGACGTTCTTTTTGCTTCCTGTCCGCGGGGGGACAGTCCCTCCACCCGATCCGAAAGCATTCCCTGCGAGCAGTGTTTATCCTGCTGGCGCAGCGACCTGCGAAGGTTGTTACTTGCCCTTGACGAAGGAGCAGTTAACGACAGCCAAAGCGAATTCTGCTGCAGTACAAAGTAGCACAATCCCCAACTTTATAGAACGATTACTTACGGAAATTTTTAGATAATAAAAGTCGGTGATAATGTGCCTGATCAAATCGCTCTTGTCAAGGAACATGTCAGAAATGCAGACTGGGAGAGTGCCCAAAGGGAGCTGAACAACTTAAAAATAGACTGGGAAAAGGTAACATCAAGAATCCAGTTCAGCATGGAACGAAATGAAATAAACTAGCTGGATGTCAGCCCGGCTAGAGTAGGAGCGGCAATAACGGCTAAGGATAAAGCTGGAGCATTGATGGAACTCGAAGAAGCTGCCAGACACTGGCACAAGCTGGGAAAATAAGAGGCCCAAATATCCTAATTAACCGGCTGTCTCCCTGATTATCCTGGATATAATTGCACTGATCTCTTCTGCTGTAAGATACAGTTCACCTTTCTCCAATTGCTTATAATATTTATCCAGTTCCCTTCCCGCTGCAGCAAGTTTTAATTTGATATTTTCATAAGAAGTTCCTGAAAAGGTAGGTACCAGTACACCCTTCCCCAAATACCATACTGTATCCCCTGATAACAGCGACAGTTCATTATAACAGCATGTTCCATTGATAATTGCCAACCGGATCTCGGGGATAAACAGCACCACCAAATCAGATGGTTCAATAATGGAGTGGTAGGCCTCCACAGTATAGCTGCGGGATAGTGCCTCAACAAGGATATCACGCATAACGGATACTCCTGACCCCAAACTTCCCTTAATCAGATAGCGCTTTTTGCAGCACTCAAAAAAATCACCGGGTAAATTCAGCCCTCCAGTAACACTCCCGGCAAAATAGTGCCTCAAACAAGATGGTTTCTCCTTAAATTCCTCTATCCAGAAGTTCGCGTCCCACTGCTCCACTGCTTTGCTGCTGGTCCGGCTGCCTGAATAATAGACTTCTCTCGCTGACTTTACAATTTTGAGCACTCTCTCATATATTGTGCTCATATTATTGGGAACAGCACTTCCCGGTAGCTCCACTATCACTATTTCTAAATGAGCAGGAAAAAACTTCTGCACTGCATAGGGATGGTTCCCGCTCATTACACCAAACCCCAGTGAGGGCACTGTCAATCCTTCAACCATCAAATGGTCCTCAGCCCGGTGATAATAATTGACACTATAGCCCCGGTCTGTCAGAGCCAACCCCAGTGACCGTAAAACCAGGCTGTGTTTCCCGGGTGTATTCCCCTGAAGCAGATACAAGCGCTTCAACTCCTGGAAATGATCTGTCCAAAAAGACAAATACCCTCGACCTGTGAAAGCACTGGCAAAAAAATGCCTGTTCTTTTTCATATTTAAGACTACCTGCTGTAGTAAAGCCAGGCAGTGCCTCACCCCCTGATATTATTTGTACATATTATTAAACAAGGGGGGCTATGGTGACATTGGTATCTCGGCTTGAAAAAATTAAGAGCAGATAAACACTCATGCCAGCAAGGGCATTAATGTAATTTTTTGAGAAGTCGTTTGAGCAGATTTTTCAGAGGGCTTTCCATAACAAAATCCACATTAGGTAAGTCTCCGGGTTCAGGCACGGTAATTTCCCCTAAAGGCGCACCTATCTCCCGCCGTACCCGGACCCGCTTGGTCTCACCAGTTCCATCAGTAAATTCCAGCATAAATACAGACCCCACAAAACCAAGTGCCTGATGCAGTTCATAACGGGAATTGACCGGCTGACCAGCTACACTTTTGATCACATCTCCGGAACGAAGGCCTGCCCTGTGTGCGGCTGAACCCTTAATCACATCCAATACCATTAATCCGGAAGCAGGGGGAACAAAACGAGGCCTTCCCTGCATCTCCTGCCGCCTTCCTAAAAAAACAACCAATTCATGACCCAAAGGGGAAAAAAGGGCAGGGAGAACAGCCAGCGGAGGGTAATGGGAAGCCAACACAGACAGCCCCAACAAGACAATGCTGAAAACAGCCAAATGACCGGCTGATATCTTTGTTCTCTCCCGGGGAAGACAGGTAATGGCCAGTTCCCCGTAACCCAGTGCAGCCACAACAGGAAGGATCTGATATGTGATATCCTGATGGCCGGCAGTTTCCCAGGGGCGGATCAAGGGCCACCATTCAGGCATTTGTATCAGGTCACCTGGAAGTTGTTCCACTGTTCCCAGGAGGATCATCATCACAGCCAAGGGTATAGGCCAAAACTTTTGCAGATTAAAGGCCCCTACTACCTGACCCCTTGGTGTACGAACATAAACAGGAAGAGGATCCTGATGTCCACTCAGCAGTATTAAGACACTCTCCACCAGATGTAATACAGCAACTAACCCCATCAAACCGGGTATATTAACTTCCGGAAAACCCAGCAGAATGGAAAATAGTGCAAGAACGCCACCCGCATAAGAGAAACACAAAAACCTAGGGCTGAACATCATTAACAGCAGGGCAATGATCCATAGCCAGGCCACACCCAATCCATTGATGGTCACACCGAAGATGATCATTAAAAAACTGCCCAGCAGTCCGCCAATAATCCCATAAACCAAAGAAACCAGCGAAATACGCAGAGCAGAATCTCGCTGGCCGTAAATGGATTCTTTTGTTTTCATCATACGGCGGTATTGTAGCCAGACCAAGAGAACCACAAGCCAAAAAAAGGGCTGTATCACGATCTGCAGCACTGCAGCAGCAGAACTGAAAATAACCTCAACCCAGGGAAAGCTCATTAAAATTTCCCCCTATGCCGCCTGTTTTCCTTGATCTATACGCTCATACAAAAGCTCAACAGCTTTCTCTAACTGCACATCCTCATCAGTATTCTCCGGCTGTTCCACAACAATATCAGGCTGGATTCCTTTACCATTGATGTCATGCCCATTTGGAGTCAAATATTTATTGGTAGTTAGCTTTAACCCCTCATTATTCCCCAATTTGTACAGGGTTTGAACTAATCCCTTACCGAAAGTACGGGTTCCCAATAGTAGCCCACTTTTGCTGTCCTTGATGGCTCCGGCAACAATTTCTGAAGCACTGGCAGTTCCCTCATCGATCAGCACAACAAGCGGCACCTTGATCTGGCTTAACCTGCTGGGATACCGAACCTCCTCATTTCCATTGCGATGCACAATACGGACAACCGGTCCTTCTTTCAAAAAATAGCCTGCCAATTCTACTGCTGCCTCCAGGTCACCACCTGGGTTACCCCGCAGATCCAAAATCAAACCGTCCAATTGTTCCTTATTCAACTTATTCAACTCTCTCTCCAATTGGGCAATAGTACTAGTGCGGTTAAAATGCATCACCTGTAAATAACCTATATCCTTGTGCTCAGGCAGTATTTCTCCTCTGACTGATGGAATTGCAATCTTTTCTCTGACCAGCTTAACTATGAAGGAACGGTTTTCTTGTTCGCGCAAAATCTTCAAAGTAACACTTGTTCCCGGTTCCCCCCGGATAAGTGATGCAGCTTCAATAGTGGTTAGCTTAGCAGTTTCCTGTTCATCAACCTTTTCAATAATATCACCGCTCTTGAGCCCTGCCCGGTCTGCCGGGGTTCCCGGAAGAGGAGCTATAACTACAAGCTGTTTGTTCTCGTTCTTATCGATCTCCACACCTATACCACCAAAAGTGCCTTCAATCTGTACATTCAGGTTCTTAAAAGCATTTTTGTCCAAATAAACCGAATATGAATCATTAAGAGACTCCACCATCCCCTTGATTGCACCATTGATCAGTGTTTCTGTACTGACCTGCTCCAGGTATTCGTTTTTTATAAGATAATAAGTAGTGATCAGTTTTTCTAAGTCATATTTTTTAGCCCAATAATACAATCCTCCGACTATACCAACCAGCAGTATCATGATCAGTACAGCAATTGTAACACGGACAACACGCCCTTTCAGCCTGTCCACCTCCTGATGGCAAATACTATTTCGATCCCTGCTATCCCACTATATGTTTAACCTAGCTCAATTATTATTACCGACAGTCCCCAGCTTTAGGGACCATACTTAAACAGCAGATTTAATTATACTATTTTATCATGTCACATTACAGATATCTTGACAAGGGATCTGGCCCATTTACTTTTTCAAAAAAGACAAGTATCGAAAAATTTTTTTATTACCCCCCTTGCAGGATTTTCTTCAATATTATAGAATATAGTAAACTTGATAATAAAATATTTCTCCGAGTCCAATATTACCTGTTGTTTCTGTACTATGGTGATTGGACCGTTAGGGTAGGTTGGGAAACTGGCCTGCCTCCCAGTGTGGAAAGGAGAAACCTGTGAAATCAACTGGTCGTTTTTCCTTCCCGACCAGTTTTTTTGTGCCACACCTTCCTTTCCCATTATCTCGAAGATCGGCATCAGTACCATATATATTGCTGTGGGGGTGTTCTACCCCCACAGCGAAACCCTTTTTTTCCATACATGGCACAACTCACCTTGAATACCTCTAGCTGGTAAACCCCCAGGAACAGTCATATCAAAAATTAGTCCCCAGCAGCAATGAGGGGAAGAATTCATCCAACTGTTGTTTACTCAGCTATCGCCCTCCGCACTTTCATCAAGGGCAAGTTATAAGCTCTGCTCTACTCACAGGGATAAACCGTCTTTATACACCATCGTATCCCTGTCAGCACAGGATCTACGCACACAAACGAACTGCTCCCTTTAGCAGGCGCTATAAACTAACAACTAAAATAAACCGGCACCTTTTCAGGTACCGGTTTATTAATTTTATCTTATCATTATCTTTTCAATATATTTTCGAACAAAACACTACAAATAAGCAAGGGGGTTGGTATGGTATCCGTTAACACGCACCTCAAAGTGAAGGTGAGGGCCAGTGCTATTACCTGTACTGCCCACATAAGCAATAACCTGCCCCTGGCTTACTGTGGTGCCGCTGCTTACAGCAAAACCTGAGAGATGGGCATAAAGTGTGGAGATGCCTCCCCCGTGATCAACTATTACTGTATTCCCATAGCCGCCCATCCAACCAACATAGATAACTGTGCCGCCATCAGCAGCTTTAACCGGAGCACCGTGGGGAGCTCCGATATCGATCCCGGTATGCATGGAGTAGGTTCCATAAATAGGATGCCAGCGCATTCCATATCCGGAGGTGATAGGTCCAGCAGCCGGCCAGATCATACTGCCATTTCCCTGAGGTGGAGATGGATTGGGGTTTTTAGACTGATACTGCTGGATAATCTGGGTCAGCCTCCTGGATGACTCTTCCAGCTCTTTAATAGCACGCTCACAGGCCGCTTTGTCTGCCTGCAGTCGTCTCAAAGTATCTTCCCTCTCCTGGCTGCGTGCAGCCAGGGTGTTACGTTTAAGTTCTGTTGCCCTCTTAAGAGAAATAACCTGTTCCTTTTTCTCCTCAAGTTCCCGCTTCTGTCTGGCAAGTTCATCACGCTCTGCAGCAGTTTCCTTGACAAGTTTTGCATCATTTTCCATCAAACGCTTCAGAAAATCCAAGCGTGTGAGAAAATCGCTCATACTGGTGCTGTCCAGCAGCACTTCCAGGTAAGACAGGTTCCCCTGCATATAGATATCCCGCAGGCGCTGGTTAAGGATCTCGGTCTTTTTCTTAAGTGCTTCCTCTTTTTTCTGGAGAAGCGGTTCTAACTCAGCTATGGACTGCTGCAGTTTGGACAGATCCTGCTCATAACGCTCTAAATCACTGGATATTTGTGCAATATCCCGTTCGATACTGTCCAACTCCTTGACTATATCCTGCTGCTTTTTTTCATTTTCACGCAACTGTTGTCTGCGCTCTTTTAACTGGTTGTTGACCTCAGACAACTCCTCTTTCTTCTGCTCCAGAGTCGATGCCAGCCCTGGTGCCATCTGGCAAAAGAGCAACATGATTCCCAGCAAAATGCTGACAATAATCTGTGGAACTCTCCTCCTCATTCTAACCCCCTCATTAATCACTAAATTTACATCCACTTAGCCCAACAATAGCCACAACATAATAACTATTTTCTTAAACGCGCAGATAACGGCGTACGGAAAACGTACTTCCAACTGCTCCCATAACAATACCTATGGCTAAAAGGCCTTCGAAGATCCTAAACAACACTGCTGAACTGTTCACCAGCGGCAGAAATGATATAGTTTCCTGAATTTTCGCTATCAGTGCTCCGTAGGAAAAATAGAGAACCCCCACCGCCAGCAAAGCACCAAAGAAACCTAGAATAATGCCTTCCAGAAGGAAGGGCCAGCGCACAAACCAATCTGTAGCGCCTACATATTTCATAATGTTGATCTCCCGCCTCCTGGCAAATATGGTCAAACGTGTAGTAGTGGCGATCAGGAAAATTCCGCAAAGTCCCAGCAATGTTATGAGCAAAAGGCCGATAATGCGCACCCAATTGGTCAGGCTGAATAACTTCTTTACAAAATCCTGCCCTCCATAACGCACACTTTCCACACCAGGCAGGTCTTCAATCTCAGCTGCAATTTTATTTACTTCACGTGGATCGCTGATCTTGACCTTAATTGTATCAGGAAGAGGGTTCTCCTCACCGACACTCTCCTCCACTTCGTCACCGAACTGCTTCACCAGTGATTTCAAAGCTTCATCCCGGGAAATAAAGGTAGTTTCTTGCACCCCGGATATATTGTCGATGAGCGGCTCTAAAGTAAGGGCATCCTCTTCTGCAAGGTTATGCCTCATATAAACCATGATTTCAATGTCAGATTCAATTGTTTTGGCTATCTCATTGGTGTTGATTACCAGCAGTACACCTACCCCCAAAACAAAGAGGGATATAGCTGTGGTTCCAACTGCTGCGAAATTCAACAAACTGTTCCTTATTAGGGAACGACCGACCTCCTGAAAAATGTAATAAGCCTGTCTAAGTAGTAGCATTTGCATATACACCCCGGTGCTCATCCCGTACTATTTTCCCGCGCTCCAGGGCAATAACCCTCTGGCGCATAGAATCGACAATTTCTTTGGCATGTGTTGCAATAATTATGGTAGTACCCTTATCGTTGATCTCCTGAAAACACTCCATAATTTCCCAGGATGTATTGATGTCCAAGTTACCAGTAGGTTCATCAGCGATAATAGTTGATGGATTATTAACTAGTGCTCGGGCAATGGCAGTTCTTTGTTGCTCCCCGCCTGACAGTTGAAGAGGATAATCATCCATCCGTTTTTCCAGACCTACCATCTTGAGCACTTCGGGCACCCGCTTCTTAATCTCAGATCGTTTCGCACCAACCACCTGCATAGCAAAAGCCACATTTTCATAAACGGTGCGATCCGGCAGCAGGCGGAAATCTTGAAAAACCATACCGATCTGTCGGCGCAGATAGGGTACATCCCGCCTTTTCATTCTTAGGATACTGCGTCCGTTTATATAGATCTGCCCTTTGGTGGGCAGTTCTTCTCTAAAAATCAGCTTGATCAGCGTCGATTTTCCTGCTCCGCTTGGTCCTACGATAAAGACAAATTCCCCTTTTTCGATCTGCAGGGATACCCCCTGGAGGGCTTTAACTCCATTGGGGTAAACCTTTGATACATTGAAAAAACTGATCACTAAACCACCTCAAGACAATAATTCGAGAAGTTTCACAAAAAGAAAACAACTTCCCTTCAAGGAAGTTGTTTTCGACAAAAAGATAAGATATCCTTTCAATCATGTAAAAAAATAATAATTTCCTTAGATAGTATATACTGGTTAACAGGCTATTCTACTTTTTTCGCATACAGCCTTTTTTATTGCATTAACGACACTATCTGTGTTCAACTGAAAAGCAGTTAACAATTCATCTGGGCTTCCCGATTCGCCAAAGCGATCCTTGATCCCTACACGGATCACAGGAACTGGATATTCTTCTCCCAGAACCTCAGCCACAGCACTGCCCAATCCGCCGTATATGGAATGCTCCTCAGCGGTAACAACAGCCCTAGTCTTTTTTGCCCATTTCACAATCGTCTCACGATCCAGGGGTTTGATAGTGGAAACATTGACAACAGCCACCTCTACCCCTTCTGCCTCCAGAACAGATGCAGCCTCAAAGGCCTTATGCACCATGATCCCTGCAGCAAAAACCACCGCGTCCTTCCCTTCCTTGAGAACCGCTGCCTTGCCCAACTGAAACCGGTAGTCATCCCTTAAAATAACCGGTACAGCAGGACGCCCAAGTCTGATGTAACAAGGGCCCCTCATCTCAACAGCAGCAGTTACTGCCTGTGCGGTTTCCACAGCATCTGCAGGTACGATAACAGTCATGTTGGGAAGGGTGCGCATTAAAGAAATATCTTCAATAGACTGATGGGTAGCTCCATCTTCACCGACCGTAATCCCGGCATGGCTGGCGACAATCTTTACATTCAAGCCTGGATAAGCGATGGCATTGCGTATTTGATCATAAGCCCGTCCTGTAGCAAAAACAGCAAAAGTACTGGCACAGGGTATTTTACCTGCCAATGCCAATCCGGCTGCAGTTCCCATCATATTTTGTTCTGCGATACCCATATCAAAAAAGCGTTCCGGATAATGCTTAGCAAACTCACTGGTCTTTGTTGATTTGGATAGATCAGCATCAAGCACCACCAGTTCCGGATAGCGCCTGCCCAATTCCACCAATACCTTACCATATGCATCACGTGTAGAAATTTTTTGCTCCAACACTTATTTCCTCCTTACAAAGGTCAACTTCCCGCACCGATCTCTTCCAGTGCCTGGTCTGCCAGTTTTTGATTAGGGGCTTTCCCATGCCAATCCACCATTCCTTCCATAAAGGAAACACCCTTCCCTTTAATTGTGTGGGCAATGATCATGGAGGGTTTGTCTTTAACTCCCTTTGCCCAGTCAAAAGCTGTAAGCAAGTCACGGAAGTTGTGTCCATCCACCTCCCGTACTTCCCAACCAAAAGCCCGCCATTTATCAGGTAAAGGGAGAGGGGACATAACCTTTTCGATGGGTCCATCGATCTGCAGGCCATTGTAATCAAGAATAGCGGTCAGATTACCTGCCCTGTAGTGGGCAGCAGCCATTGCAGCCTCCCAGACCTGTCCCTCCTGGCTCTCTCCATCCCCCAGCAAAACATAAACCCGGTAATCCCGCTGATCAAGTCTCCCTGCCAGAGCCATTCCCAGCCCAATCGACAATCCCTGTCCTAAAGACCCAGTGGATGCCTCAACACCGGGCAGCATTCCCCAGGCCGGGTGTCCCTGTAAACGGCTCCCCAATTTCCTGAGGGTCAGCAGTTCATCCACAGGGAAAAAGCCGCGCTCTGCCAGAGCTGCATACAACACAGGTGCCGCATGTCCCTTGCTCAAAATAAACCGGTCCCGGTCCTGCCATAGAGGTTCTTCCGGTTTCAACCGCAGAACATTAAAATATAGCGCGGTCACAATTTCCACACTGGAGAGACTCCCCCCTGGGTGGCCTGATCCCGCCTCAGCAAGCATCTTTATGATGTCTTTTCTAATAGTTTTTGCCTTCGCTTCTAGCTCCCTGATCAGTTCTTCCTGTGGTTCTGTCATCAATTTGCCTCCTTACCTGGTATTTTTCCCCCATAATCCTTAAATCCTTCACCTAATACCTCATGGGCATCTGTAATGAAAACAAAGGCCCGGGGATCTATATCATAGATTAAATCTTTGAGACGGCTTTCCTCAGTCTTCCCCACCACACAGAGGAGAAGTGGGCGTTCTTCTCCGGTAAACATCCCTTTGCTCTGCAGTGCGGTAACCCCGCGCCCCAACTCCCGGAAGATCCCCTGGGTTACCTCTTCCCAATGATCAGTAATGATAAACGCAGCTTTGGCAAAACTGATCCCTTCTTGTACCAGGTCGATGGTCTTGCTGGTGATCAAAAGAGATAAAAGGGCATATAGGGCCAGTTCTGCATTAAAAAATATTCCGGCCAGACTGATTACAACAAAATCAGCTCCCAGCAAGCCCTGCCCCACTGTCACAGGAAAAAATTTATGAAGCAAACGGGCCACCAGATCTGTGCCACCGGTAGTCCCACCTGCCCTGAGAACAATTCCCATACCCAACCCTGATAAAATGCCGCCATAGATAGCCGCCAGCAGAACATCCCTGGTCATTACCGGCACCAGATTATTTGTTAACTCTACAAAAACTGAAGTAAGCAGTGCTCCAAAAATACTTCTGACAAAAACCTGCCCCCCCAGTTCCCGAAAGGAAAGGAGAAAGAGAGGAATGTTTAATGCCAAGAGCATCCATCCCACCGGTATGTTCAGCAGATGATAGGTAATGGTAGCCAACCCGCTTACCCCACCGGCGGCAATTTTGTTAGGCACCAAAAAAATATTGAGGGCTAGTGCAATTATTGCAGAACCAACAATGATCCAAGTATATGCTATAATCAGTCTTCGCCAGCGCAAAGATTTCCACCCCGTTCAAAATGTACCACAGCCTCAAAGTTTATTGTTGCCAGAAAAGAGCTTTTTCAGCCAATGGATGCCTTGTCAAAATTTCTCCGTATTGCATAGCTATTCCTGCCCCTATTGACAAATATCCTTAGACGGTTTTTTGACCCAATTAAAAAAGCCCCGAGTTGTCAAAAGATCCCGAGGCTGTAAAAGCAGATTAATTTATTTATTTTTAGCATAACGGAGGTAGGCTTCAATAAAGGGATCTATTTCCCCGTTCATCACCCCTTGAATGTTCCCCACCTCTACCCCTGTTCTGTGATCCTTTACCAGTGTGTAAGGTTCAAAAACATAAGAGCGGATCTGGTTACCCCAAGCGATCTCCCTCTGTTCACCTCGCAGTTTGGCCAATTCCTCCTCCTGTTTCTGCCTTTTTAAATCAAGCAGACGGGAACGCAGCATATTCATAGCCCGCAGTCTGTTGGCAAGCTGGGAGCGTTCGCTCTGGCACTGGACAGTGATCCCTGTGGGAAGATGGGTAATGCGGACAGCAGAATCTGTTTTATTCACATATTGACCACCAGGCCCACTGGCTCTGAAGGTATCCATCTGCAGGTCGTCTGGATTGATCTCAACCTCATTATCCTCCTCTACTTCTGGAACAACATCAACTGATGCAAAAGATGTATGACGCCTTCCGGAGGCATCAAAGGGAGAGATCCTCACTAAACGGTGCACTCCCCGCTCAGCCTTCAGGTAACCGTATGCATAAGGACCAGATACTAAAATGGTTACACTTTTAACCCCTGCTTCATCCCCAGGGAGATAATCCAGCACTTCCACCTGGTAACCATGCTGCTGTGCCCAGCGTCCATACATGCGTAAGAGCATATCAACCCAATCCTGAGCTTCGGTTCCTCCTGCTCCAGCATGTAGGGAAACCAGCGCATTTCTTTTATCATGGGGATCTGATAATAAAGTCTCCTGTTCCCATTTTTTCACAGCCTTTGAAAGCCTGGCAAGCCCGGCCTCAAATTCTGATGTTAGCTCAGGATCCTCTGATTCTTCACTTAATTCCAGCAGCACTTTCAGTTCTTCTAAGTCCTCACTGATCTGGCTATATTTGTTCAAATCATCTCTTAGTGCAGAAGCCTCCTGGAGAATTTTTTTTGCCTGCTCAGGCTGATTCCAAAAATCAGGCAGAGATGCGTTCTTCTCTATCTCTGACAGCTTGTTCTTTTTAGCCTCCAGGTCAAAGAGAACCCCTCAATTCTTGGAGCTTCTGTTCCAGTTCGTTCAATTCTCTTCTGTAATCACCCAGCATAACATCACCTCTATTCATCTACAAGAAAACGGTGTTTTTTCATCAACTCTGCTTGTAAGCGTGCTTTATGGTAGTTTTCAGCAATACTTTCTCCCATGCCATACCCGGCTCTCACCTGAAAACCGGTTTTTAACTTAATAACATCAGCCACCCTCTCCGCCATCTTACTGAGTACAACAGCATCCTCAACCTTCGTTATAACCGCGTATTCATCCCCTCCGATAAGGGCAACCAAATCTCTTTCCTTGCCTATCCTGTTAACCCGCACCATATTTCTAATCAACTGCAAAATCGTAGCCTTTATATTTTGAACCTCATATTCAGTATGCATTTTTACAAAACTGCCAAAAGCTTTCAAATCAAAAAGAATAACCGATTCATTTCCCTTGAGAGATATCTCCAGCATATCCAAGCGGGGGTCTTTATTATCTGTTATTCCGATCACCAGATCACGGACAACCTCATATTCAAGCTGCTGAGGCTCCAGCCCCAAACCAGAAAACCCCCGGAATTTTCTCTCTATAGCACACAATTGATCGAGAATGGCTATCACCTGTGCCAGGTTGCCTCCAGGGGCAGCATACTGTATAGGATTATAATGAAAAATGTCAAGTTTGACCATACTGCTGAGTTTAAGACAGTCACCAAGAAGATTCAAAGTCCGCGGCCTGATCTTCACATGGTGGTGTAATGCAATAGCCTCAAGCACCCTAAGTGAACAGTGATATTTTTTTGCTATCTGGTAGCTAGCAGCAATATGGTTGTGAAAGGGAACTATCCACTCTGCCCAGTTCATTCCGGGATAATGGCGCAGGAATGCAGGAGCACTTCCCTTTTTAACCATTGATGATTCAAAATAACGGTCTTCAACTTCCTTCCCCTTGCCCACATCATGAAAGATAACTCCTGTCACCAGTTCTTCTTTGGAAATATGCAACATCTCAAAAACACTATCTGGTATTGATGCAGCTATTTCTAACATGCGAATAACATGGTGCAGTTGGTTTTCTCCTGCTGATATGATTTGGGAAAGGGATAACAGTTCTTTAACTTGATATAGATTTTCTAGATAAGGAATAATCTCGGGCTTGATCACTGACAACAGAGTTTTATAAAAGTATTCTCTTTGACAGAACCCGGCCTCATCATCAAAGCTATCACTTTTTGCCCTTCCCTCTCCACTCATGATGACCGTTTTTTCCAAAAGGCACACCCCCATGGCCTCAGGTCAATCCTGTCTGCCACAGCACTTTTTATACTTTTTACCACTTCCACAGGGGCAGGGGTCATTCCTTCCGATCTTTTTTCCTACTCTTATAGGTGTTCGCCCTGCATTATCTCCGTAATTTTCGGCAACGTGTTTTACTCTCTGCTCCTGTTCCTGTGGCACTATACGCACTTTATAAAGGTAACGGACGACATCCTCCTGGATACCCTCGATCATCTCCTGGAACATGTTATAAGCCTCAAATTTGTATTCCACCAGCGGGTCCTTCTGCCCGTAGGCTCTTAGTCCAATACCAGTACGCAGTTGATCCATGGCATCTAGGTGATCCATCCATTTGTTATCAACAACCCGCAGTAAGATATATCTCTCCAAATCACGCATCATCTCAGTACCCAGTTCCTCTTCCCGGGCCTGCCAATATTCCATCGCTTCCTCATACAGTCGGTCCTTTATCTCTTCTCTGCTACCGAGTTCCTGAAGCTCATCAACAGATACTGCCCCTGCACGCAGAAAAGCCTGTTCCCCGTAATGGATAAGGCCTGCTAAATCCCACTCTTCAGGATACTTCCCTTCTGCGGTATAGCGCTCTACAGCTCTATCAATAACACTGGAAACCATATCCTGCAGGGTCTCCCTCAGGTCCTCACCCATCAAAACACGGCGGCGCTGGCCATATATTACCTCCCGCTGCTGGTTCATCACATCATCATATTCCAGCACATGCTTGCGCATTTCAAAATTGCGGTTTTCTACCTTTTTCTGCGCAGACTCGATAGAACGGCTCACCAGAGGATGTTCTACAGGAACACTATCATCCATTCCCAGCTTATCCATGATCCCGCTTATGCTGTCAGAACCAAAAAGCCGCATCAGGTCATCTTCCAAAGAAACATAAAAGCGTGAAGAACCGGGATCCCCTTGCCGTCCAGCCCGGCCCCGCAACTGGTTGTCAATGCGCCTGCTCTCATGGCGTTCAGTACCGATGATATGCAATCCCCCAAGGGCAACCACCTTTTCATGTTCTGCATCTGTTTTCACTTTATATTTCGCCACCAGCTTGCGGTACTCCTCACGCACAGAGGCCACCTCATCACTGGATGGCTTTCCGTATTCAGCTGCTTCCGCTACGATCTCAGAGGCAATACCCCTAGCCAGCAACTCTTCCTTGGCCATGAACTCCGGATTACCTCCAAGGAGAATATCGGTTCCACGTCCTGCCATGTTGGTGGCTATGGTCACCATCCCTACCCTGCCTGCCTGGGCAATGATTTTTGCCTCTTGTTCATGAAACTTGGCGTTTAACACCTGGTGGGGAATCCCTCTTTTTTTCAGTAATTTACTTAAATACTCCGACTTTTCAATAGAAATAGTGCCCACCAGGACCGGCTGTCCCCGTTGGTAACAATCAGCGATCTCCTCCACTACTGCTGCAAATTTGCCTTCTTCAGTGCGATAAATGACATCAGGGTAATCGTGGCGGATCATAGGTTTGTGTGTTGGGATCACCACCACATCCAAGCCATATATCTTGCGGAACTCCTCCTCCTCTGTGGCTGCAGTACCGGTCATACCGGCCAGTTTCTCATACATCCGGAAATAGTTTTGGAAAGTAATAGTTGCCAGAGTCTGGGACTCCCGTTCAATACGCACCCCTTCCTTGGCTTCAATGGCCTGGTGCAACCCCTCACTGAATCGCCTGCCGAACATCAGGCGCCCGGTGAATTCATCTACAATAATCACCTGCCCATCTTTAACCACATAGTCCCTGTCCCTTTTCATCAGGGCATGGGCGCGCAAACCTTGGTAAACATGATGGGCTAGTTCTAGATTCTCCTCATCAGAGAGATTCTGTACACCTAAAAGTTCCTCTACCTTCCTGGTTCCCTCTTCGGTCAGGGCAACAGTATGGAGTTTTTCATCCACCTGATAATCCTTATCCTTTTTCAACTTGGGAATAACCCGGGCAATCCTGTAATATAGATCAGTTGGTTTATCAGCCTGTCCGGAGATAATCAAAGGTGTCCTGGCTTCATCGATTAATATGCTGTCTACCTCATCCACAATAGCGTAATGAAGGGCTCGCTGGACCATCTCCTCCCGGCGCATAGCCATATTATCCCTCAAATAATCAAAACCGAATTCATTATTGGTGCCGTAGGTAACATCAGCATTATAGGCTTTTTTGCGCTCCTCTGCAGTCAAACCGTGGACAATTAAACCAACTTTAAGCCCCAGAAAGCGAAAAATTCCTCCCATCCACTCACTGTCCCGTTTGGCCAGATAATCGTTAACAGTAACAATATGTACACCCTTACCAGTCAAGGCGTTCAGGTAAGCAGGCATTGTCGCCACCAGTGTCTTTCCTTCACCTGTTTTCATTTCAGCAATCCTGCCCTGGTGCAGCACAATGCCACCCATCAACTGTACATCAAAGGGGCGCATCCCCAAAACCCTAGAGGATGCCTCCCTAACTACCGCAAAGGCTTCGGGGAGTATCTCATCAAGGCTTTCTCCCTGAGCTATTCGCTCTTTGAACTCCTCTGTTTTTGACCGGAGGGCATCATCAGTGAGTGCTTTGATCTTAGGTTCCCATGAATTAATTATATCAACAATCTTTTTTAACCGTTTTACTTCACGTGCATTATCGTCAAACAGATTTTTTAGTGCATTAAGCAATTGCTACACCCTCTTTCTCCCAATCTTATTAATTTTAACACCTCTTACCCCCCAATGACAACATCGATACACTCTGATAAAAAAGACCCCTAGGGTTAGGGGTCTTAATATTTACCTATTAAAATTATATAAAACAGCCTGCTTATACCTAGTACTCCGGTTCAATAAGGCCGTAGTTTCCGTCCTTTCTTCTATAAACCACATTGGCCTGACCGGTTTCGGCATTACTGAACACAAAGAAATCATGGCCGAGTAAATTCATCTGCATGATCGCCTCATCGACCAGCATAGGCTTGATGGGGAAGTGCTTTGTTTTCACAATGATGCGCTCATCTTTTTTGGTATCATCAGTATCCTCGCCCATTTCGGCGATCAGATCCTTAAGACCCTGATGGCGCAATTTACGATAGAGTTTGGTGCGGTATTTGTGTATCTGTTTTTCCAGCTTTTCTGCTACCAGGTCCACTGCTTCATAGTAATTCTCCCTGCTCATTTCTTCGCCCCGCAGAATAATACCGCCATTGAGAGGGATCGTGACCTCCACAGAATAGCTGTCACTTACTGTTGAAACAACTACCTGTGCTTCCTGGATGGAATCAAAATAGCGGGTTAACTTTGACAACTTCTTTTCCACATAATTCTTGAGGGCATCACTAACTGGTACATTCTTACCCCGAATAGTGATCTGCACCTGACATCCACCCCCCATAAAAAATTTTCCTGCATTTAATATTATTCCCCAATCCGCTTAAAAATCCTGCATCTTAAATTCAGCAAATTGGGAGAAGAAAAGAGCCCCCTTACTGGAGCTCACTGAATACCTGTTCATAAATCCAAGATTGGGAAATCTATAATAATCTATAATTTAACAACCTTAGAAGCCTGAGGTCCACGATCACCCTGCACGATGTCAAATTCTACTCGCTGACCCTCTTTTAAGGTTTTGAAACCCTCCTCTTGAATTGCTGAATAATGAACAAAAACATCTTTGCCTTCATCACATTCGATGAAGCCGTAACCCTTCTCCTGGTTAAACCATTTAACCTTTCCCTGCATTATGTTGCATTCCTCCTACAATGATATCCTCGTGTGTGTCCAGGATCAGGATCATCCCGGCCTCACGAAGTAGTTAAATCATAACATAAAAGATGATCACAGTCAATTAATAATAGATTAACTAAAAGTGTCTACAAAACGCAAAAACTGATCTTACAATATTGACAGTTATGATCCCCACCGAAAAAATTCTTTTATAGATAGATGTCGAAAAAACCCTTGGAGAAAGGACCAGATTATTCCCAAACCTGTGGACAATGTGGATAAGTCTGTTCATAACCAGCATTTTAAGCCAAATCCGGTGTGGATGAAGCTGTGGATGCGTGGCTTTTTGTCGGATTTTACCATATATACCCCATAATTTGTCATAATTTATTGAATCTAATCAAAGTGCTCCATAACCACCTCAGCAATATTAGTTGCATGGTCTCCTATGCGCTCCAAATTGCTGATAATATCGAGGAAAATAACACCTGAGGAGGGGTAACAGATCCCCTTGTTTAAACGCTCCATATGGCTTGCCCGCAGCTTTTTTTCCATCTGGTCGATCAGCGGCTCAACCTCGATTACCCTGCGAGCCTTTTCTTTATCTTCTTCACGCAGCGCATCCAGTGCATTTTTATAAGCTTGAAAGACAATACTGTACATTCTTTCTAATTCTTTTAAAGCATATTCACTGAAAGGTAGATTCTCATCAATCCTTGCCTGAGCTAATTCTGCAATATTCACAGCATGATCCCCGATCCGTTCGAAATCTTTAACACAATGTAAAAGTCCTGTATGCCTGCCTGAGAGCTTCTGTGTTAAACCCTTCTGTGAAAGCTTGGCCAAGTAGAAAGTAATTTCTGTTTCCAGTGTATCGGTCATCTCTTCATTCTCATATGTTGACTTCAGCAGCTTGTCATCCTTTTTATGAAATCCCTGAACTGCGCTTTCCAGACTTCTCCCAGCTACAGCAGCCATCCTGATAATCTCTTTCTTTGCCAGGGACAGGGCAACAGCTGGAGTGCCAAACATTCTTTCATCCAGATAAATGGGGCCCTTTTCCTCGATTGTTACTGTTCCTGGCACAATTTTTTCAATAAATTTTGCGTAAAGCCCCACAAAAGGCAGGAAAACACATGTATTTAAAACATTAAATGAGGTATGCGCATTAGCAATAAGCCTGGCAGGCTGGTCGGGAGAAATGGCAATTACAAATTCCTTGAACCAGGGAAGAAAGGTTAAAAAAATCATTGTACCTATGACATTGAACATCACATGAGCTACTGCAGCCCTTTTAGCATTCAGATTGGTCCCAATACTAGCCAAAACAGCAGTTATACAGGTCCCGATATTGTCACCAAAAAGAACTGGAACTGCCGCAGAAAAGGTGATGATATCCTGGTTTGCTAAGGCGATAAGCATACCGATGGTCGCAGCACTGCTCTGAATAATACAGGTAGTTAGCATCCCAACTAGTACACCCAGCAGGGGATAACGGGAAAAACTCGCTATAAACTGTAGAAATGCAGGGCTCTCTCGCAGTGGAGCCACAGCAGTTGACATCGTATCAAGGCCCAAAAAGAGCAACCCAAGTCCAAGAATAAACTGGCCTATATGGATATAGATTCGTCTTTTGCTGAAGAAGTGAAAACAAAATCCTACGGCAATAATCAAAAAAATAAAATCCGATAATTTAAAGGCAATAATTTGGGCGGTAATAGTTGTACCGATATTCGCCCCCATAATTATGCCGATGGCTTGTTTTAAGGTCATCAATCCCGCGTTAACAAAACCGACAACCATAACTGTGGTAGCACTGCTGCTTTGAATGAGAGCGGTCGTGAAAGCCCCCACTAAAACAGCAATCACCGGATATTTTGTTACACGCTCCAGTATCTTGCGGATTTTATCACCGGCAACCTTCTGGAGGCCATCACCCATAATCTTCATACCGTACAGAAATAAAGCTAAGCCGCCCAATAATCCGAAAATTACTAAATGCAAATAAGATGCACTCCCTTTTGGCCCAACGTACCCCCATCTACTGATTCGACAGAGTATTTTCTTTCCCTGCAGAAAAATTTCATCTCTTTTGGTCCAAAATATTTTCTTATCTTCTGTAAAACCGGTATAATCACCGCTGAAGCTGTAAGACTATTAATAAAACAGTGATCAAAGGAGGGTTAAAATGGATATTAAGACCTTTGACCAATGGTTAAACACTCTATCCACAGCACTGACTGCTGGACATAAAGCCGGCCTCTCTTCAACCCAAATTCAAAACTCAGCAAAAATCCTGGGGGATTACCTGGCCAACAATGTGGTCCCTGACGCCCCGGAAAACAAACTGCTTAAAGAACTGTGGGAACATGGGAATGACCAGGAAAGACAAAGCCTGGCCAATATGATGGTGAAAATGGTGGAAGCGAAAAAATAACAATATAGAAAACAGACCCCCTTTATATGGGGGTCTTTTGAATTTAAATCAAACTACCGGACAATTTAAACAGCTTTTCATCCCTATGATACTGGAGTCGGGCCTTTGCATAGAATGACCATGAAGCAGTTGATACACTTCCCTCAACAGATCTACTGCAGTATAGGGCTTTGGTAGAAAAGGATACTCCTGCCCTAACTTTCCCATACCTATCCAGTTATCAGAATATCCGCTTACTAACAGCACCTTTAGATCATTTTTTTTCTTTCTGAGTTGATCGGCAAGGTGAAAACCCCTGGCATCGGGAAGCACAAGATCACTTATCAACAAATCAAAATCATCTTTTTCAGAAAGCTCTAGTGCTTCCCTTGCTCTTCTGCACATAGCCACTCTATACCCATTTTCCACCAGCACCATTCGGGTTAAGTCCAACACATCAGGATCATCCTCAACCAGCAGGATTCTTTCACCTTTTCCGCGGAAGGTTCTATGCTCTCCACTGCTTACCCTGGACCGAAACAGAATATTATCTGCGGCGGGAAGATATATATTGAATGTGGTACCCTTTCCCAGGGTGCTCTGGACATCAATCCAACCCCCGTGTGATTTAACAATATTATCAACAACTGTCAAACCGAGCCCTGTTCCTTTCCCTAACCCCTTGGTTGTGAAAAAGGGCTCAAAAATCTGTGACATGATATGCTCATCGATACCTGTACCTGTATCGCTGACAGATAAACAAACAACTTTCCTTGCATGATCAGCTTGCTCAATAACTATATTTTTTGTCGTAACATCAATAATCCCACCATGAGGCATGGCATCTCTGGCATTTAATATCAAATTAACAATTACCTGTTCGATATTGGCTGCATCAGCATTGATCAACCAGAGATCTTCAGCAAGATGATAATGAATTGTTACATCTTCTCCGATCATCTGTTTCAGCATTTTTTGCAAATCCTTTAGGTTTTTATTGAGATCATGCAGATCTTTTGTCGACTCTTGGTGCCTGCTGTAAAGCATCAACTGGCGATTTAACCGGGAAGTTTTCTCAACAGCCTGACCTATTTTAGAACGGATAAAACTAAATGAGTCATCTTTGGCATAAAGGTCTAGATATGCCTGAATAACTGTTAGCTGATTGTTAATTTCATGAGCCATCCCACTGGCAAGCTTACCCACAACCTCCATCTTTTGGACACGATACAACTGCTGCTGAGTGATCTCTTCAGCGATCTTCCGTTCAGTTATATCATAAAAGGTTCCTAAAACAACCTGCTTGCCCTTAATCACAACACTCCCAAAACTGAGAATAACCCATTTTAACTGACTTTCCCTGGTGATGATTTTTACTTCCTGCTTTTCAGCATTATTGCCCACTGTCGCACCTTTCTTATAGAATTGACGGTGTTCAGGGTGAATAAGTTCCCAAAATGTCATGTTTAACAACTCATCTCTGCTGTACCCGGTAACTTTTTCCGCTGCTAAGTTAGCATAAGTTATCTTATCATTCTCAATAATACAAAAACCGCAGGCAGCTGTTTCTGAGAGCACGCGAAATTTCTCTTCACTGTCCCGCAAAGCCTGTTCAGTCATTTTATGTTGAAAAGTTTCGATCATTTCCCATTCGCTATTTCTGTTAACTAAAGCAAACTGGTGGCTGTTCACAACATCAATTACATCACTGCCCTTACTGCGCAGAAGATCAAAATAACACAAAAGTATAGCTGGCAGTTGTCCGATCATATTGTTGACAGCAGCTTCATATTCGATAAAACTCTCCCAGTCTTTCTGCTCCACCCAGGCACAGTAGCCTGCGCCGCGCAGGCCATCGAAACCCCGGGAAATAGCCTTTTCCGTAAATTGTATCCACTCACTGATTAAATTGTTCAAATATAATTCCCCATTGCGGTAGTACCATTTGGTATAAGGTACAATCTCAATCTGGCCACTGTGCAGATAATAATCAAAATTGGGTATGGTACTTTGCGCCACTTCCATGACTTTCTGTTCATTAAGAGGGTCGGAAACAACCCAGACACAAAATTCATTACTCTCAAGCCCTGCTTTGAAATACGGTATTATCATATTGAACAAATCCTGTTTTGTCTGGTAAAAACTGCAGAGATGTGTGCCCCACGGAAGATCACCGATAAGGTCGATACCAGACATCCTCAGGTTTCTTACCACTTAAAATTCCCCCCCTTTTATTGTGACCAAAAGATGCAAATAGATAATAATATCCCTATAAGAGCTCTACCCCAAAAGGTCAGTTAAAATGGATAATATATACTTGTTTAATATACTTTCTGTTTAACTGCGAAAATACCTTTGATGAAAATAAACAGAATAAGTCGATATTTGATCAAATAATGTAACTATTTGCTGTTATCTTTGTTATAATCCGTTTCTATAACTATTATAATATCATACCATTGTTTTCCATCAATCACAGAGCACAGGGAAATAAGAGAGGATAACTAATTCAGTCGTTCAAATAAAAAATGGCTTCCAGATTTGGAAACCATCAATAATTTACTTAATTTTGCTTGCAGTTGATTAAAAACACTTGTCAGTGGTGTTCATGGTCTCCACACCCACAGATTTCTATCTGTGCAGTTTGCAGAGTACCATTTAGGTAATCAACTGCAACCTTTTCTGCGTCTCCCTTAGCTCCTGTTATTACTGTAAAACCCATTGTCTTCAGTGCATTGATCATCGGTCGCCCGACCCCACCGGTAATAACAACATCAACACCTTCAGATTTAAGAATGCCCGCCAACCCCTCATGATTGTGACAAAAGCCTTTATTGGCAATAATTTTACTGGCTACAATCTGCTTTCCTTCTGCCTCGAAAATGATAAATTCCTTACTTTGGCCAAAATGAGGGTTGACCAAGCCTTCAAAATAGGGAATAGCTATTTTCATGGGTTTTGTTCCTCCTATTCTGATTAACTCCCTTACTATTCCTTTGGTTCGGAATCATCAGGGCCTTCTTTCCTATCAGCTGAAACAATAACACTATCCCTCCTGCAACTTCCATTTTTGTGACCAGGCCCTCTCTGGAAATCTCCCCTCTGTACATAATTTTTACCGCAGTCAGGACAGCATAGCTGGCTATCTTTTATTACAGGATGAACTGCAAATTCCCTGCCACAGTTGGAGCAGCGGTATTTTTCTGTAGCCACAATATACGCCCCACCCTCTATGCGGAGAGCTTTGCCATTCACCAATGCTTCGGCGATCTTTGCTCTAGCAGCATAAAGAACACGCTGGAAGGTTGTCCTGGCAACCCCCATCTTTTCAGCGCACTCTATCTGTTCTAAGCCTTCCAGATCCTTAAGACGGAGCGCTTCAAATTCTTCCACAGTAAGCTTCACTTCATCCAGTTCTCTCAAAGGAATTCCAGCAGGCTTATAATAAGTAACTGGAGGCAAACTCTCCACACAGCACTTTCTCCTTTTCCTTGGTATAACTATCACCCCCTGGTTGATACCCTGTTTATTCAGGCATATGCCAATTATATATTATTTTATAATAGTTAATAAAAAAAACAAAGAGTTCAAAAACAGTTGCTATTGTAAAAACAACTGCTTTTTATCCAGCATTTTGTAATCACTGCGGCCGGGGTTGCCAATCTTATATTTTTGTTTTAAGATGGGTAAAAAATGCCACATACGGAGGTAATTATGTTGCGGGTTGGTGCTGCTCAAACTTTTATAGCAGATCAAGTGGAAACCAATACAGAAACTGTGCTGCTGATGGCGGAAAATGCTGCACGCATGGGTGTCCAACTCTTGGTATTTCCGGAAATGTGCCTGAACGGCTATCATCCAAAAACTCTGACTCAGCAAGATATAGATGACCAACTGAAAAAAGCTGTAGACAAAATATCCCAAAAAGCTGCTGAACTGGAAATAGGCCTGATCGTGGGTAGGGCGGTTTTCGCAGATAGCAAACTCTATAATGCCGCTACTGTTATCCTTCCCGATAAGACAAGCTATACATATTATAAAAACAACCTTACATCTGCTGAAGAAAAGTATTTTACACCGGGCACCAAACAGCTTACCTTTACCTACCAGGGCCGTAGATTCGGAGTGATCATTTGTCGCGACCAAAACTACCCTGAGTTAGCGCGGCAAAGCTGTGAGAATACCGATGCCCTCTTTATTCTTTCCGCCCACTACTATAAACCAGCGGAAGCCCGCTGGAAAATAGACAAAAACCGGGCACTTCCCATAGCCAGAGCTGTTGAAAACCACTGCTATGTTTTCCTGGCCAATGCGGTAGGCAGCCATATCGGCATGATCAGCCTCGGAAACAGCCTGATCGCTGATCCAGAAGGGGTCCTGGTAGCTCTGGCTGATGAAACATCTGAAACCATCATCAGCTGTGATATATAAAATTGAAGCGCATTTCCTCAACCTAAACCGGCATAGCGGGAAACAGCAATTCCTTCATACACCGGAACTTGTACTGGCGGCCCCTATAAAACTATTATTTATGGTTGCTCACTACCGATTAGTTCAGCTACAGCAGCAGATATCTTCTCTAAAGACAGGCCACCATGAAACCTGGGTTCCCCGTTCAAAACCGTCAGAGGTAGGCGGTACTGGTTTATCACCTTTATCACAGCGGGGAAATCCATGATCTCCTCACTGAACACATCTACATAGCGAAAGCTCACCTGGTCACCGAACTTTTCTATCAATGCCTTTCTCAGCAGTTCAGCTGCCTCCCGCATCGAATGTGCATGCCCACAACCGCAGTTGCACCCTTCATGTTCATGAGAATCACCTGAACCAAAAACTGTGATATCTACCATTTTCCATCCCCTCCACTTTTAAACTTTTCTCCCCCTGAACTGATGTCTTAATACTTCTGCAAAGATCCCCTTTTCCCTTTGAACAAAAAAACTCGTAATCCAGCTAGGTGAGTGAAAAAAGCGAAGCTGGGGATCCTTATCTCTACCTTTTAACAAATAATTATGTAAAAAAGGCGGTACATATCGACCGCCTTTTGTTACATCCCTTACTATATATTATTACCAACGTGATTTACTGGCCTGATAGCAATCCCTGCAGTAGACAGGTCTATCAGCAGACGGACGGAAAGGCACTTCCGCTTCCCCGCCGCAAGCAGCACAGGTTGTTTTGAACATTTCACGGGAGTGTCGGTTATTACCGCGGCTGTTCCGCTGCTGTTTCCTGGCAGCCCGGCAAGAGGGGCACCGCCCAGGCTCATTTTCAAAACCTTTGGCAGCGTAGAACTCTTGTTCGCCAGCAGTGAACAGGAATTCTTCGCCACATTCACGGCAGGTCAGGGTCTTATCCTGGTACACACTAAAACCTCCTTCTCATGGGATTATTAATTGTTGGCATTGAGATGCGGAGGTTTAGGTATACCCTATGATCCCGACTCTCAAGCCGTTACAATTAATTACATTTTATGTATAACACATTTTAATCGATATAACAATAGTTAAGACTTTTTTTGTGTATAAATGCCACTAAATAATAAAAGTCTTCCCGCTTATAGGCAGGAAGACTTCATTGGACATTGCTGGAGCTGATGGTCGGATTCGAACCGACGACCTGCTCATTACGAGTGAGCTGCTCTACCGCTGAGCTACATCAGCATATCTATCTGCTATTATACCAACTGTAAATTGCACAGTAAAGGGTAGAATAATCAGCTAAAATGCTTCTTAAAAAGCTGCTCCAGCATTTCACTGGCTTCTTCTATAAAAGCCTGATACCGCTTCATTATATCCCTGGCTTCCGGAGTCAAAAATGCGCCTCCCCCATCCACACCGCCAACTTGAAAGTTTAAGAGCTTAAATCCCAACTGATGCTCCAACTTTTTGACAAGCTTCCAGGCATGGCTGTAGGACATCCCCATTTCCTCAGCTGCCCCTTTGAGGGACCCGTGTTTTTCTACTCCGGTCAAAATATCACAGGGACCCTCTCCAAAGGCTTTTTCATCGGTTTCCAGCCATATTTTATATTTTAGCTTCAATTTTTTCTTTTCGTTCATAAGCACCACCCCTTCTCGCCATCCTGAACATTAAGCATGATCCCCCATTTGCTGCTCCCATAACACCTTAATCCTAAGGTAATCCTCTTCAGTATCCACATCAATAGTCATTATTTCCGGACAGCCCGGCATGATCATAACCCTATCCCGGTATTTTTCCATTAATTGCCTCCCTCCGGCTTCACCGGTAAGGGCTATCAACTCAGATCTCAAACTGATGTTAAAGATAGCAGGCATACCCACTTCCGGTTTTAAGATTAAGGGTTTTGCTTCTTCAAACTTGCTAATCATTTTGTTGATAAAGGCCGGTGAGAGAAAGGGCTGGTCTGACACAGCATAGAGGATACCACTGGCTTGGTCATCAACCGCAGCAGCGCCGGCAGCAACCGATGTTCCCTGGCCACAGTTATAATGCTCATTGAAAACACATTTTACCCGGTAGTTGGCCAGAATTTCTTCTATCCTCTGCCGGTAAGCCCCCACCACAACTATTAATTCGCCCACATCTGTCTGCAACATCTTGTCAACCACATGCTCCAAGAGGGTTTTGTTGCCCAGTTTGAGCAGTTGCTTTGGTCTGCCCATCCGCTGTGACTGACCTGCAGCTAAAACTACTGCTGAGACCACATGAGGACCTCCTTTACAGGATCCTGGGACAAAGCGGCGGTAATCAGCACCATCTCATGGTCCTTCAGCAAAAGCTGGGCGGTTTTCACCGCATCTTGATAAAGTTTTGTGCTGTCCGCCTTATTGATCACAGGAATAAACCGTGCCCTTGATGCCATCAGTTCGGTCAAATAAGCATAGCGACTGGTAATAGATCTGATGGTTTCAGCTGTCACCGGAGTGCCTAGCTGCTGGCCGGCCAATTCAGCAACTAAGTCACAGCACATAACATGATTTTCTGTCAGCGGACAGTTTAAAACATCTATCCCGGTTACAGCTAGCACATGGGTTGCCATAGAAGGTAGAACAGGCTCCCCATCCCGAGGGGCTTTCAGAGGCAATCTCCGGGCGCCGTCGGCTTCCACTAGAATAAAGTCAAAAAGACCGGTTTTTAATATCTTATCCAGCGTTTCCGCAGTAAAACCGACAGCCTTGTTGTTCACTTCAATAACAGTTGAAGCTGCCGCAATAATATTACATTCTGTCAAAACCCTTTCCATTTCCTGCAGCAGCCTGTCAATCTGCTGTTCAATAATCAAACACCCACAGCTTTCCAACTGGGAAATAAACATTTTGGTGCTGGTAGTGACCAACACCCTTTTATCCCGTTGGGCGCATTCAGTTGCCAGTTTAAGCATCAAACTGCTTTTGCCCCCTCCTCCCACAAAAGCAACCATCCCTTTGTCTGTTAACTGCAAAGCCTCATATAGCTCCATTATGATCACCCAACTGAGATTACAAAGTATGATATTTCAAAATCAGTATGCTGCTGTTGACCTACTGCCTAACAACTCCTTTTGGCAGACTGTTCTTTTAGATGATGGGACTCTGTCAGTTCGCTGACTAGGATGCCGGCCAAAATTAAGGCGCAGCCTAAAATTTTCTGGGAGGTGAAAAGTTCACCACCATAAAAATAGCTGAACAGGCCGGCAAAAACAGGTTCTGCAGCCAGCAGCAGGGCAACCCGGTCAGCGCTGGTATAGCGCTGGGCCCAGCTCTGGCCTAAAAAAGCCAGTGCTGTGGCAAAAACCGCTGTAATAAACAAAGCTAGCAAAACATTTTGTGTCCAGTTAATGCTGTTACCGCCAAAACCACCCCAAATTGCAAAGCTCATTAAAGAAACAACACCTAATTGGATCAAAGTGAGGTCCTGGGCATTCATCACTCGGCTGGCTTCCCTCACAGCCAGGATCTGCAGGGCAAAGAAAACTGCACAGCAGAGAACAAGCAGGTCACCTTTACCGGGCACAAAACTGCCCTCAAGAGAAATGAACCCTAGCCCAACAGCTGCTAAAACTGCCCCTGCCAGTGCTCCCCAATAAGGCAGCTTTTTATCCAGAGCAGCAGCGATAAAAGGTACCATGATCACATTCATCCCTGTGATAAAGGCAGCCTTACTTGGGGTCGTCCAGAGCAACCCCAGGGTCTGAAATGCATATCCTGCAAAGAGATAAATGCCAGCCCTGAAAGCAGCAGGGTGACACTTAAACTTACCATTCCTGAAAGGAAGCAGTATCAAAAATGCTGCCAGGAAACGGATAGCCAGGAAGGGAAATGTATCAATATCAGCCAGAGCGTCTTTAACCAACTGAAAGGTTGTCCCCCAGGCAAAAGCCGTTCCCAGCAAGGCCAGGTCTGCAGCAAAGCGTTTTTTCAAATAAATCACCCTATAATTTCATAAATGTTTTTGCACATCATTGAAGGATTTTAACAACAAAGAACGAATATTTATACTTTGGTTTGTATACAAATTGCTCTGTATACCGAACAAACTCTATTGTATCAAAAAAATAAAATTAATGGGGGGATATCCTTGAGCAGAAAAGCTTTAAAAAGCTTGTTAATCATTATGTTAATAGGCCTTATAAGCGTTTTCGGCTTTGGTTGCGCTGATGAACAAGCAACACCATCTGAAAATGAAACTGAAAAACCGACTTACACTGTGGCCTTTGAGGCGACATTCCCGCCTTTTGAATCAAAAGATGCAGAAACCGGGGAATTCGTCGGTTTTGACATCGACCTGATCAGGGCCATCGGTGAAGAAGAGGGTTTTGATGTTCAACTGATGGAAATGGGCTTTGACGGAATTATTGCCGCGGTGCAAACAGGCAATGTAGATTTGGGTGTATCCGGAATAACCATTAGAGAAGATCGTCTGGAATCAGTGGATTTCTCCACACCCTACTACCATTCCGCTCTGAGCATTGTGGTGAGGACTGATAATGACACCATCAAAGGTGTTGAAGATCTAAAGGGTAAAAGGATCGCTGTCCAGATCGGAACAACCGGTGCTGATTATGCAAAAAAGATTGAGGGTGCCAAGGTCACAGAGTATGACGCGGTGACCGACTGCTTCCTTGAATTGAAAAACGGCGGTGCTGATGCGATTGTCAACGATAATCCGGTAAACCTCAATTATATCAAAGGCAATGAACAAGATTACAAGATTGTCGGAGACACACTGGAAAGTGAATATTATGGAATCGCCGTCAAGAAAGGCAATAAAGAGCTGCTTGACAAGATCAACAGCGGCCTGCAGAAGCTGAAAGATAATGGGAAGTTTGCAGAGCTTTACAAAAAGTGGTTTGAGGTTGACCCGCCGGAATACCTGCCTGGTAAGGAAAACGCTTAATAAAATGCCGGAAAACTGGATCTGCGCGGCTTGACCGGCTGCGCAGGTCTTTTTTTGCCAATGTATTACCAGCTTAGATGCCAGTAAATGAGGTGCTTGGAATTGGATGTCATCATTAAAGCAATGCCTTTTCTATTAACAGGTGTTTTACAAACACTGAAAATAACCCTGATCGCAGTATCACTGGGTTGTATCCTCGGTCTTTTTGGGGGGATGGGGCGCCTCTCCAATAACCGCTTTATCAGAGGGCTGGCCACCTGTTATGTAGACTTTATACGGGGAACCCCTCTGCTTGTTCAATTGTTTATCATTTATTTTGGTCTACCCCAGGTAGTCCAGAGTTTTAAAGAGTTGCTGGAGGTGTATTTCTCTTTAGGCCCCTTTTCCTCCACATCCCATATCCCCCCTTTTATTGCTGCTGTGGCCGCCTGCAGCATCAACAGTGGGGCTTATGTTTCCGAGATTTTCAGGGCAGGAATCCAGTCCATCGAAAAAGGGCAGAGGGAAGCGGCTCTCTCCTTAGGGATGACCCCGAGGCAGGCTATGCGGTATATCATCCTTCCCCAGGCTTTTCGCAGGATTGTTCCGCCACTGGGCAATGAGTTCATAGCGATGCTGAAAGACACATCCCTTTTGATCTGTATCGGTTATGCGGAACTCACCCGCCAGGGGCAGTTGATCATAGCTGACACCTTCAGACCCTTTGAGATTTGGTTTGCTGTGGCCTTACTCTACCTGATCATGACCTTAACTATTTCCCGCTTGGTCGACTTTACTGAAAGGAGGCTGGGCATCAATGGCCATCATCAGAGTTAGAAAGCTGGAAAAGAGTTTTGGCAAACTTGAAGTTCTGCGGGGGATCGATCTGGATGTAGAAGAAAAGGAGAAACTTGTCATCATCGGGCCCAGCGGATCAGGTAAGAGCACACTTCTCCGCTGCTTAAACCTACTGGAAGAACCTACAGGAGGCAGTATCGAGTTTGCCGGTATTGATATCACTGACCCCAAGGTAGACCTCCCTAAAATCAGAGAGGAGATCGGGATGGTCTTCCAAAGCTTTAATTTATTTCCTCATAAAAATGTTACAGAGAACATCACTATGGCACCTATCATCGTCAAAAAAATGAACCCATCTAAGGCACGGGAGATTGCTCTCTCTCTATTGGAAAAGGTAGGATTAAGTGATAAGGCCGACAGTTACCCGGCAGAACTGTCAGGGGGACAGCAGCAACGGGTAGCCATTGCCAGGGCACTGGCCATGCAGCCTAAGGTGATGCTCTTTGATGAGCCAACATCAGCTCTTGATCCGGAAATGGTAGGTGAAGTTCTGCAGGTAATGGGCGATTTGGCAAAGGAAGGAATGACCATGGTTGTGGTCACCCATGAGATGAAGTTCGCCCAGGAGATCGGGGACCGGGTGATCTTTATGGATGAAGGGATGATCGTGGAAGAAGGGCCACCCCAGCAGATCTTCACAGAACCGGTTAACCCCAGAACACGCTCTTTCTTAACCAGGGTAATGGCATGATTAAGCAATTATATTAAGGTGCTCTCCAATTGTGCGGATGTGCAGTTCAGGATACCGGCTCAGGTACATCCGCACTGAGCCCTTCTGCAGCTTCAACCGCACATCTCCAGGTGTGTGTTCCAACTGAACATTTCCCTTTTGAAAAAATTTTTCTCCCTCAATTACCTGAGCCTTAATCTGAGGGAGGCTCAAATGAGCAAGTTCAAAATCAACCTGCTCCATCCCCTTTTCCCTGGCGATGGCAGCCATTGCATCAACCTCACCACTTTCCAGAGCAGCTAATCGATCCCCCTCTGATGCTATCTGGGCTATTTCTTTTTGAGTTTTCTCTCTGGCCTGGTAGGCGTTTACTCTGCTGAACTCCAACGGTTTGTACATGTTCAGGTCCGCCCAACATTCCTCATAATCGATGGACAGTTCCACCTGATCCAGTTTGACTGTCAGCACAGGGTCATCAATACGCAATTTTATTTGAGGGTAAGTATGTTCAAGCCTCAAGAAGGGGATGGTCTGCACAAGCCCCAGTTTTCCGAAAACCTGGTCTATTTCTATACGCAAACCGGCCACCTCAATATCAACCTCTGCTATCAATAAAAGCTCCGCAGATGCCGCCTCTTTCATAAGTTTTATGTACCTGCTGCGACCTGCGTATCTCTCCCAGTTTTTTTAAGGTGATAGATCTTTTTTCTTCAAGGATGTTTTTGATACGCTGATCCTCCTGGAGCAAATGCCTGAAAGTATTAGCTATCTCCTGGCTGATCTTCTGTATCTCCTGGGATACCTCTTTATCTGCCACATCAATCCACGATGCTATCCCTGATTCATTCTTTAGCTGGTCCAGCTGTTCGATAATCTTCTGCCGTTGATCAAGTAAAGAAAGAAAAGCCTCAACCTCTCCGGCATCGAGCTTATCTTTCATAAGCCCTGTTATTTCCTCTAAAGATTGGGTCAGCTTCAAGGCTTCCTGCCAGACAGCATTACTCATCATCCTCAAATCTCTGCTTCCCTTCCCCTGGCAATTTTTGCTGCTTGCGCCCAGGTGTCCCGCAGTTCTTCTGCAAAGGTGAGTACCTCATCTAATATATCTGTGTCTTTCTTAATATTGGCAGCAACCAAACGCTGTTTCATATAATCATAAAGTTGAAAGAGATTATGTGAGATAGGATATTCCATGTTTAAATTGCTCATCAACTCAGTGAGGATATCCTGGGCTTTCACAATGGAGATGTGTGCCTGAGCAGGATTGCCAGACTCAATCTCCTGCTTTCCCCTTTTAATGAAGACAATAAGCCCTTCATAGAGCATCAATAAGAGTTTAGCCGGACTGGCTGTTTTTATTGAGGTTGTTCTGTACTGCTGAAAAGGATTTGATACCGCTGAATACAATTTACACAACTCCCTTGCTTATCATTCATACATACTAAACCCGTTTGTCGAGAAACAGGCCGATCATCTCCTGCAGTTTAACCGCCAGCTCAAGCAGTTCCTCAGGTGGTATCTGCCGGATCACCTTTCCGTTGTCAGGATCGATCACCTCAACCACCAACTGCTCAGTTTCCTTGTGAAAAGTAAAGCTCAACTGAAAATTGATGTCATAATCACTTTTCAATAACTCCGCCAGAGGTTTTCTAATAAGTTGATCCTGCCCCACAGTGGCTTGCTGCTGCATCTCCTCAGGTTTCTTGTCCAATTTTGGAGCATACAACTGCTGGTTCACTGTTTCACCAACAGTTTTAATACTTTCCGCTCGCATATCATCCCATCTCCCCCGCATTAATCACTTTACACTATTCACTGGAGGTTACTTGCAAACTGCATAGTAAGCCACATACTCTGGGTGTTCATCTGAGCAATAGCTTTCTCCAGTGCTGTAAACTGTCTGTAATAACGATCCTCAATTCTTATATACTGATCATTCATTCTATCCAAACGCTCGTCAAATTGACGCAGCATACGGCTGATATAGCTGTTATCATAAAGGCTGCCTGCTGAACCCGCCTGTCTGGTGATCCGGGTCATGGCATTATTGACCGCGTCATAAAGCCTAGCAGCAATACCCAGTTGACTCTTATCATCAATCTCATTCCCCTCTGCGTCCCTGGTCCTGGTGAATAACTCCATCACAGCTTCAGGGTTGGACTGCAGGGCTTCCCGCAGCCTTGTTTCATCCAGGTGCAGTTTTCCCCGCTCTGAATACTCACCAGTAGTGATACCGATCACACTGAGCCTGTCAGCTATAGTTGTATACTGTTCAAAACCATTGGTGACTGTTACCTCACCTGTCACACCCTGTACAATACTCGCTAAAGCACTCCGCATATCTGCCAGAACTCCGCTCAGTATAGGATCACCTTTCAGCAGGCCGCTTCTGGCCTTCTCCTCCCAGGCGTCGATTTGGCGGTCGGTCAGCTTGCCCTCCTGAATCTGCTCCTCTGTTAAGGGGGCATAATCGTGGTAACGGGGTTCAGTCAGTTTTTTGTTGATCTCTTCCAAAATCTTATTATAACTATCAACAAAGTTTTTAATGGCGTTGACCACCCCATCGATATCGTTTTCCACAGTAACAATTACTGTTTTTTCCGGATTTGCTTCTTTAAAATAAAATGTCACTCCGTTGACCGTGTAACTATTATCATGGCTGGTCATACCATCCAATCCATTGATCTCAAAGAGGGCATCCTCTCCACCCTTTTCATTAGCCATATCGATCCGCAGTACACCTGACATGAATCCGCCTGCAATTTGAATCTCTGCGCCTTCTATTCCCTGGCCTTTTCTATAATCACCTGTTTTAACTGTAGTTAAAGAGATCCGGTCAGTTCCCGCATCATAAAATACACTGACCCCTGCTTTTGTATTTTTATTAATGGCAGCAATAACACTATCAAGGGAGTCTGTATCCCCGTCAAAAACAAACTCCTCTCCATTGATGGTAAACCGAAATTGATGGTCCTCAGTCCACTCAAAATTATTAAATAGAAACTTATCTCTCTGTGACCAAAGGGAGGCGCTGGTATCGATAGGTTCAAGGCTTTGCGAGGTCTGCTCCTCCTCAAACCCCAGAACCGTTAGAGCATCACCTGTCACCTTAATTGTTGGAACTGAGCCGTCATCCTGTCTGACTGCTGCAAACCTGAGTTGGTTATCTTTGGTGAGGGAAACAAAAACTTTACCTTCGAGAGAAGATTCGTTAATCTGAGTCTGAATATCATTTACCAATTCATTAAGATCGTAGGATGCATTCTCTTGTAACCGGATCTCCATCTCTTCCCCATCAAGGGAGATCTTAAACCGGTTAGCAGTTGTTGTATTAACAACATCAACATCCAAGGTATCGCCGGTAAGGGCAGCTGCAGCGGAGATTCGACCAGTGCTGCTGTTGGTAGCCGCAGTGGCAAGCTGCTTAACACAAACCTGGTATGAAGCGGGCACAGCACTAGAACTCACTGATGCAGTAACAATATTCTCATTACTGGAGCTCACTTTCCTGGCCAGAAAAGTCCTCTGTAGCTTAAGGTCAAAAACAGCATTCCTCAATGAAAGGAGACTGGTATTGATCGCCCGGTAGTCCTCCTGGCGCCACTGCCAGATCTGTTTATTCTGCTTGACCTTATCAATGCGCATCTGGTAGCTTTTCATCAAATCTTTTACTATCTGATCCACATCCAAGCCTGAGGCCAGACCGCTGATCCGGTTGAGCACCGCCATATCATGCTCTCCTCTCCTGTTAACATTCCTCTTTTTAATATATCGTCTGATAACCGCAAATACTTTAGGGGCAAATCAGTACTGTCCACAGTAAAAACCGGCAGCATAAAAAAACTGCCGGTTATTGTGTATCTGTTTTTTAGCTATTTATTTATCTTCTTTATCTTCTTCCGCATATGGAACGGAATCGAAGTCCTTATCTTTACCATAGCCATAATCTGGCCCATATCCGGGTTTATAACCTGGGGAATAACCGGGATCATACCCAGGTTTATATCCTGGAGCATAGTCGTGATCATAGCCGGGTCTATACCCTGAATCATAGTCCTGATCATAGCCAGGTTTATTCCCTGGAGCATAATCAGGATCATATCCTGGTTTATATCCGGGATCATAACCAGGGCTATAATCCGGACCTGGCTTATGTGGCTTATCACAAGGTTCCCGCTCATGCATATCCAACAACATTTTTAGGGCTTCCATTTCACTTTTTGCTTTCTTAATCATCATATGAATAATACATTTGCAGTAATTGCCTGCTACCATGTCGGCGATTTTTTGCCATAGTTCAATTTCGGCTTCACTAATTTTGAGTACACGTTGTAAACTATCTTGCCAGGTTCCACTCATTCCCTATCCCTCCTTTTGTTAATCTTTTTTCTCATCTTCATCATTTTTTTGCAAAGGGTAATAACTTGGAGGCCTCATTTGATCGTCTGGCTGGCATGGTCTGCTGTAATCAGCTGTACATGCGGATAGAGTATTCCAAAACTTCGCACTCTGAGCTTCTTCTTTAATCATTCCCAACAGAGCCTGGCGGACCGGAGGTGGAGCCATGCGAGCAGCCATGGTTAGCAGGCCTATCTCCTCAAGATCATACTCGATCGCTTTTTCATAAAGACTATCAAGATCTTTATAAGACACTTTATCGTCCCCCTTTCAAGGATCTTTCTAGGTCAGCTTATGCTGCAATGTGCCATTAAGTTCCATTAATGCAAGCTGTCTGTTACTGATCTTCAAAAATTCTCTATTACGGTTCTCAAATAATAGATAAAACAGCAGAACATTCTATACTTTCTTGACACAGACACGTCATGTGGCAGTGTACAATTTTTGTAGGTAATTGAGTGTCTCATGTAGAAAAAAGAGGCCTCAAAAAATGGTCATCTTTGCAGAGGGCCGCCCGTCAAGGAGTGTGAGGCCTCTATATTGGATATTCGCCATGTGGCAGTGTACAATTTTTGTAGGTAATTGAGTGTCTTATGTAGAAAAAAGAGACCTCAAAAATGGTCATCTTTTCAGATGGCCAACTCCCCCTAAGGAGTGTGAGGTCTCAATGTTGGATATTCGTCATGTGGTAGCTATTGTCCTGTTTCTTATCAATGGATTATGGAAAATAATTAGATCGGGCTGTGATTATCAAACATTGGAGGAACAGCTGCAAGTACTTTCGCAGCAGGTTACAACCAGACTTTTTATCTGGACTCTAGAAAAGATTGATGCTTATTCCGGTCAAACCGACCATCAAATCCGATCGAAATCAACCACCCAGTCCGGTTGAAACTTTCCACGTGTTCCGGTTCAAACTGACCACCGATTCCGGTGAAATCGACCACTCAATCAGAGCGAAGCGATGCTGGCTTTTTAGGTTAGCATATCTGTAGTTTACTTCGATACAGGCGTGGAAACACCTCCCTTGACCTTGCGCATTGATTCTCCTTTGAGATAGAATTTATGCGCATTATGAATGATACGGTCAAGAATGGCATCAGCCAGGGTGGGATCACCCAGTACTTCATGCCAGTGCTCGACCGGAAGTTGACTGATGATAATAGTTGACGCCAACTGACTGCGGTCCTCAATCACCTCAAGAATCTCTCGGCTTTCATCCTGGGTAAAAGGGGTTAATCCCCAATCATCAAAAATGAGAAGCCTGAATTTGCGTAACTTATTCAACAGCTTGACATATGACCCGTCACCTCTTGCCATAGCAATTTCAGAAAGCAGACGGGGAATCCGATAATACCGGGTGCTGTATCCCCTTCGACAGGCAGCATTCCCCAGGGCACAGGCGAGATAGGTCTTTCCGACCCCTGTAGCCCCGGTAATTACGATGTTTTGGAAAGACTCTATCCACTCACAACTTTTCAGTCGATTGATAAGGGAACGATCAAGACCCCGGGGATGCTGATAATCGATATCTTCAAGACAGGCCGGCAGTCGGAGTTTCGCCTGTTTAAGTAAACGTTCTAATCGCCTATTCTGCCTGCTTGTCCACTCGTAATCAATAATCAAACTGAAACGCTCTTCAAAGGGTAAGGATAACGCATCAGGCTGTTCCAATTGGCTTTTGTAGCATTCAGCCATGCCTTTAAGGCGCATTTCCTTTAGCCGCTCCAGGGTATGGTTCATCAACATAGGGGATGCACCCCTTCCCGGTTACCGTAATAGGATGAACCTCTGATGTTTTCATGCTCAACTGGGGGGCGGTTGCCTCTCTTTGGGAGTTCAGTTTGGTCAAGGCCCTTTTCCAATATTGATTTTAGACTTCGGTAGGATATGGCATTGCATAGAAGCGCCCGTTCAGCTGCCGCTTCCATGCGTTCCGACGGATAGTTGTTGCCCAGGCGTATCATACCTAAACAGGAGCGGTACCTTTGAACGGGGGTTCCCTTGCTGTTCAGGTTTTTTTGCACCAATTCAGCTGTTTTGGGTCCGATTTTTTTTGCCCAGTCCACAATCTTGGACGGTGTCCACTCCAGGTATTTGCGATGGGAAACAGGGCAGTGTTGGGGTAAAGTGGAATGATGATATTTTTTGTTTAAGCGGGGATGACTGGCAACACGCTTTCCTTTGTAGAATATCTCAACTGTATGTAGTGACCCCCTAACTTCCACTTCCTCTTTGACAAGTTGGTAGGGGACACTATAATAATTAAAATCGAATTGTATGTGATAGTCGATGTTGACCCTAGCCTTTTTCCAAACAGCAAATACATAGGGTTGTTCTGGCAGCGGTTGGAGAGCAGGTTTTTCAACGGTTTCAAAAAGAGTTCTACGGCAGCCTTCCATCTTCTGAAAGGGTTTAGTATTCAACACTTCCAGTTTATCCTTTATAGCATTATTGAGTTCCGACAGACTAAAAAAAGTATAGTTGCGAAGAGCAGCGAGTATCCAGCGTTCAACGATTAAAACAGCATTCTCCACTTTAGACTTGTCTTTTGGCTTTCTAACTCTGGCAGGAATGATGGCAGTCCCATAGTGTTCGGCCATTTCCTGGTATGTAGGATTGATCACTGGTTCGTAGTAACATGGTTTAGTAACACCGGTTTTGAGGTTGTCCGGGACAATGATTTCCGGAACACCCTGAAAGTAGTTAAAGGCGTTGCGGTGAGCTGAGATCCATTTAGGCAGCTCCTGGGATAGAAAGGCCTCTGCATAAGTGTAACTGCTGGCTCCTAAAACAGCCACGAAGATGTAAGCATCTTGAGACTTACCTGTTTTGGGATCAAAAATAGGGATGGTTTGGCCTGCCCAATCCACAAACATCTTTTCCCCTGCCCGATGGTATTGGCGCATACAGACATCCACCTTCTGTCGCCATCTACGGTAGCGGTCGCAGAATTGACTGTACATGAGGCCATTTTCGTGCTGTGCCCTGTATTCCTGCCATAGCAGCATTAGGGTGACACTTTTATGCTTTCTTAGTTCACGGTGGATATAGTTAAAATCTGGCTCCGCCTTTTTGGCTAATTGCCTTGTCAGTTTGGGGTAGAGCATCCTCTCTAGGGTGGTTTCGTCAATGTTTTCAGGCAATGGCCACTTCAAGCCTGCGGCTGCAGCTCGCTTTTGTATGTCAAGTATTGTGGTGTGTGAACAGCCACAACTTCTTGCGATCTGGCGAGAACTAAGCTTTGATTCCCAGCTCATACGTAAGATTTCCTTGATGTTTCTCATTGATACCCTCCTGTTAGCCATTTGCTTGTATGCACCTCTTGTTTGTTTTTGTACAACTTAACTAGGTGCATACTGGAATCCTGTTTCCCAGCATACTTCGCTAACTAGAAGGGTGGTCGATTTGTCCGGAATGGCTGGTCGATTTAATCCGGAAATGGTGGAAAGTTTGAATCGTAATCACTGGTCGATTTGTCCCGGAATCACTGGAAGGTTTGCTCCGGAATCGGTGGTCGATTTAGGCCGGAATACACAAAGATTGATGAAGAGATTTTAAAAACCAGGGATAAAAAACGGTATAAATGTATCAGATTTGAAGAGCGTACCGGAG
>ENA-OWPA01000150-OWPA01000150.1-bioreactor-metagenome-genome-assembly--contig:-NODE-150-length-126459-cov-6.417195_pt1 | contig 126459 bp, 122 predicted proteins | sample MGYA00238139_ERZ651803 | MGnify/ENA primary metagenome ERZ651803 (study PRJEB26909, sample SAMN07631231) | bioreactor metagenome | isolation source: Switchgrass digestor | place: USA: Dartmouth... | reverse complement strand
CTCGGTGAAGGGGAAGTAGGAGGGGCGGAATTTGACCTGGGTTTCCGGCCCGTAAATCACGTGGGCGAACTGTTCCAGCACCCCTTTTAAATCGCACAGGGTAATCCCTTTGTCCACCACCAATCCCTCCACCTGATGGAACACGGGGGAGTGGGTGGCGTCCACCGCGTCGGAACGATAGACCCGGCCGGGGGAGAGAATCCGAATGGGAGGTTTGCGCTGCTCCATGGTGCGCACCTGCACCGGGGAGGTCTGGGTGCGCAGCACAATGTCTTCGCTGATATAAAAGGTGTCCTGGGTATCCCGGGAGGGGTGGGTTTTGGGCATGTTGAGCGCTTCGAAGTTGTAGTAGTCGTACTCCACTTCGGGGCCTTCCACCACTTCAAAGCCCATACCTAGGAAGATTTCCTCCACCTCCTCAAGGACGATGTTGAGAGGGTGGCGGTTGCCGATGGGGGATTTCCGCCCCGGCATGGTGACGTCCACCTTTTCGGCTTCCAGCCGCTTGGCCAGCAGTTCCCGGCTCAATTCTTCCTTGCGGGTGGCGATGAGGTCTTCAATATAGGCTCTGATTTCGTTGGCCAGTTGGCCAATCACCGGGCGCTCCTCAGGGGAGAGGGAACCCATCTGCTTGAGGATGGCGGTAAGCATTCCCTTTTTGCCCAAGAACTGTACTCTCAGCTGCTCCACAGCGGCAATGTCGGATGCAGCTTCCAAGGCCTGTATGGCCTGGTTGCGGATATTTTCCAATGCAGTTTTCATATCCTTCACTCCTTATCGATTCCAACCGGGTAATCTGTTATATTATGACACAAAAAACGCTTCGTCCACACAGGGACGAAGCGACGCTCCGCGGTACCACCCACATTTTTGCCAAAGCAAACACTCTGACCACCGGATAACGGCGGTGGAATCCGTTGGCGGCTACAGGTCTTTTGACGTTCACCGCCACCCCTCACAGGAGAAGGTTCGGTACTGCCACCACAAGCAGCGCTTCCAGCCAGGGCGCCACCTCTCTGATGTGGTTGTCGGCAGGCCTACTGGGCCTGTTCCACGGGTTTTGCTTTATTTAATACCATATCTTAGCACAACCATGGGAAAAAAGCAAGGGAGCAAGGCGGAAAAACCAAGGAGATGTCGCTTTTTCTGGCAAGGGAAAGACAAAGCAGGATGACTTTTTTCGCCTAATCAAGAGCATTAAAAAGCGTCCGCGAAGGGGCCCGCTGTGACCGGGCGAATCCTTCGCGGACGAGGGAAATGGGAACGCAATTGAGGGGATATTGTTAGTAAGTCACGGTGACGCGAGGGTTGTCGGTTTCGGAGTAGAGAGCGAGCCGTTCCTCCAGATAGCTTGCCACCTGCGGACGGACCGAATCGGGAAGGTCCTCCAGCCGGATGAACTGCAACCCCATCTGCTTGCCGTTTTTGTCGACATACTGCATCGCCAAAACCTGAGAAGCCGCATCGTCATCCAGGAACATCATGCTCTTGCCCCGGTTGATTAACCCCTCGATTTCGGCAGGGTCGGTGACCGAAAAGACCTTGAACTCGGAAGAATCCTTCGACATCCGCCAGTCGTAATAGTTACGGCCCTGGGGCATCATCCGCTGCACCATACTGGCATGGGAAAAGGTGTAGATGTCGTAGAAGTCGGAAATCCGCACCTCGCCGATTTCTTCCAATTTGGGCTCCAACAGGTATTCCAGCTTCAGCTCCCGCAGCAAAGCAAGGGTTTGGGTGTAGTTGTCGGTAATGGGCGCCCAGTATTCGGTAATGAAGCTGCCGTCGTTGGAAAAACCGTCATAGCTGTATTTAACGGTGGAAGCATAATCGTAGTCATCCAGACGGGAAAGGTCCCGGTAGGTCAGGCGGATATATCCCCTCGCCTGGTGGGTGGGGCTTAAAATTTCCTCCAACGGCCGGCGGAGGGTATCGGCTTGCAGGGCGTCAACCAGGCGGCCCAGTTGCTCCTCGTTCAGCTTTAAGGGCACGGCCTCGTCGTTGGTGATGGAGGACGCGGCCGCCGTTACCATCAGCTGCGTGCCGGGAAGCTGCCCATACTCCTCCATGACGAAGAGAGGATTGTTCTGCAGGATAAACTCTTCCTTGTCCTCCAGCTGGGACAGGATGGCGTAGGATTGGGGGTCGACATCGGGATAATAGCGGCTTAAGGTCCTTCCGTTTTTCAGCCGGTACAGAATCCGCAGGGTGCTGCCGCCGTAGTTGCGAGAGTCCGCGTTTTGCCTGTGGTATTCCAGTTGGGACTGATGGGCGTTGCGGACAATTTCGATGCATTGGGCGTCTTCCAACCGGGTGATGGAGCGGCTATCCCAGTCGATGGGGGAGGTAAAATCCGCCCGACTGACGTCGTCCCAATACTGCCCCCGGTAGGTGACCTCCACCGAAGCTACGTTGGAAAGGTCGGGCATGCGGTAGACATAGCCGAACAAGTCAAAGGATAGTCCCAGATACATAAGGCAGAACACCCCGCCGGACAGCGCCAGCCACCGGAGATTTTTCAGCAGGGCTTTGGTGCCGCGGGAAAGAATCAGCTCGGCGATGAGGCCCACGCTGACACCCCCCAGCACCAGAGCCAGCAGCCGGACCGCCATACCGCGTTCATTGAACAGCGCCAGGAAGAGGGCGCTTCCGAACAAAACGGCAAAGCATTTGACCACCATCTGGAAGATGCCGAAGGGCTGGGTTTGCTCGGCGACTTCACTTTTGCGCCGACGGTAGCAGAGCAGGGCCGCTCCAAACAGCAGGCACCCGATCAGCAGCCAGGCCGCCGTCACGCCGGCAATGAAGGGATATTGATAGATGGTGCCTCGGGCAGTGTAGGTGGAGGCGTTGAACCGTTCAAAGAAGAAGAGGAAAGGGGAAAGGCGCAGGCCATATTCCCACTGGAATTTGGCTCCGTAGGTGGTCAGCTCCCAAACGGATCCCCCGATGCCGTAAACAATGGTGGGCAGAAACATCAAAACGCCGGAGATGGCTAGGCTGTCAAAGGTGGTGCCCACGTTCACCGACACAAAGGTGGTGAGAGCGTACACAACCCACACCAGCACCATGGTGGTGAACAAGTCCATGGCCACATAGCGGAAGTATTCGGCGGTGACCCAGCCGTAACGCCCATAAACCGCCTGTTGCCCGATGGCGGTGAAGAGATAGATGATAAGGTATGGTCCCAGAATGGCAACCATGGTGGCGCCCGTGTTGACCAGCAGCAGCTTTTCCCGGCGCAGGGGAAGGGCGTGGTAGAGGTCGGTCATCTTTTTGCTGTGGAGGTAGCGGGCGGAAAAGAGAGCCGCCGCAAAGGTGATAAGGGCCAGTATCACTCCCACAAATCCGGGCTGCGCGTCGCTGAGATAGATGCCGTAAAAGTATCTGGAATAATAATCCCGAATCGCCCCGGTCAAATCGGGGCCGCTGTAGCTGTAAAGCAGATGGGAATGTTCGGGGGCGCTCACCAGATAGGGAACCACGATGACAATAAACAGCAAAATGGTTGTGGCTATGATGAAGGAAACCTGGTTGAGCAGCGCGGAGCGGAAGAATCCCAGCCCCTTGCTCTTGCTAGAAAATGATTTTGGAGTAATCATAGCCTACCGCCTCCATTTCATGAATGAATACCTCTTCCAAAGTCAGGGGAACCGTTTCCACCAGGATAGGTCCCATTTTGTGGATTTCCGCCACCACTTGGTCGGCGTTGCCGCGCACAATCAAATTGATGACGCTGCCGCTAATTTCGTACTGCATGACATCCAGAACCTTTAGGCTTTCCGGCTTGGGCGGCACTTTAAAGACCGCCTGCACCTTGCAGAAGCCCAGCTTGACCTGGTCGATTTCGCGAGCGAAAATCACCTTGCCGGCGTGGAGCAGCCCCATGTGGTCGCAAAGGTCCTCCAGTTCCCGCAGGTTGTGGGAGGCGATAACCACCGTCATGCCGCCGTCGGCAATTAAGTCCGCCAAAATCTTTCGCAGGCCGATGCGAATCACCGGGTCCAAACCGTCAAAGGCTTCGTCCAGCAGCAGAATGTCCGGCCGGCAGGACAGGGCGAGGATGAGAGCCGTCTGCCGCTTCATGCCTTTGGAAAAGGTGTTGATTCGCTTTTTGGGGTCGATGGGAAAGCGGTCGCACATCTCCCGATAAGTATCCCAGCTGAAGGAACGGTAGATGCCGGCGTAAAACCGGGCCATGTCGTTCATGGAGCTTTGAGGCAGAAAGTACAAATCGTCAGAAACATGGAAAATGCGCTCCTTGATGGAGGGGTTTTCGAAAGGCGGTTGCCCCGCCACCAGAATTTCTCCCCCGTCCGGCCGATAGATGCCGGAAATTAAGCGGAGCAGGGTGGATTTTCCCGAGCCGTTGGTCCCCACCAGGCCGTAAATAGAGCCTCGGGGAATTTCGGCGGTAAAATCGTTCAAAGCGGCAAAGCCGTCGAAGGTTTTGGTCAAAGCGGTTGCAGTAATCATTCGTTCTGATCCTCCTCGTACACCTTGCGCACGGTTTCCAGCACCAGTTGGAGAGGAATACCGCATTGCTTGGCAAGGGATGTCGCCTGAGCAATTTTTTGCAGATATTGCTGGTGAAGCTGTGCGTCCAAATCCAACTTGGTACTGAGAAAACTTCCCTTTCCCGTTACCGAGTAGATGATGCCTTCCCGCTCCAGCTCCTGGTATGCTTTTTGCACCGTGTTAGGGTTAATCCCCAATTCTCTGGCAAAACTGCGCACCGACGGCAACTGGTCGTTGGGACGCAACTGTCCGATGGCGGCAAGCTCGCATATTTTTTGTTTTAGCTGCTCGTAAATTGGTGTCCGGCTTTGCAGATCCAGCTTAATCAAGCCTTGTGCCCCCCTTCTCTGGAAACAGCTAAACTGTATTACTTAGAATAGTACATTTAGTACGGTACCATGTTTTGCTTTTTCTGTCAAGAGCTTTGGCTAAAAAAATAGAAAAAAATAAATTTCATTGGTTTCATCCTGTTACTGGCCGCCCTGCAGCCCCGTTTCGCCCCTTTTTGACCAAAAGTGGCCCTGTGGCGAAGTGTACTCGCCCGCTTTGCGTGCATAGGATAGGGTATGAAGACGCTAAGGCTGTGCCTTCTCCCCTTTGGAGATTCCAGCATACCGGCATGTTCATTCGCATCCAGCAAGGTTAATACCGACGGAAGGTTGAGGTGGGAATGGCGGCTGCCGCCGTTTTCCGCCGTGCCCATGTTTTGCATGGTGTCCAATTGGAGATGTTGCGCTAAGGAAAATACCAATATGCGGCCAGCACCGTTCTGGCCGCATTTATATAGCAAGGGTGATTTTTCATGACTCCGTGTGAGCTCAACGCCATTCTTGCAGCCATTACCAACTATCTGTACGTCAATTTGTCTCCCCACGATTTTAAATGCCTGAGTGTGTTTCTTTCCCTGCTCAGCAAGCAGATGTTTACACTGGTTGCCCTTAAGGAAATCTGCAACCGAAACGAGGATATTGTGGTGGCAGCGGATGTGGATTAACCGTTTTTCGGGGGAAGGTGCAGCTATCTCGGCATAAAAACAGCAGGCCCGAAAGCCTGCTGTTGAATTGGCATTTGGCGAGCGAATCATTCCAGATAGCGAATGACCGAAACCACGCGGCCCAAAAGCTCCACTTCGTCCAAAATGAGGGGGTCGAAGGCGTCGTTTTCCGGCTGAAGGCGGAAATGGCCGTTTTCCTTGTAGTACCGCTTGACGGTGGCTTCCCCCTCCACCATGGCCACCACAATTTGGCCGTTTTCCGCGGTGGCGCACTTTTCCACCACCACCAGATCACCGGGCAGAATAGCCGCGTCCTTCATGCTTTCCCCCTGAACCCGCAGGGCGAACAGCTCCCGTCCACGGGCAACCTCGCTGCTGATAGGCAGATAGGCTTCGATATTTTCAACGGCAAGGATGGGGAGCCCCGCCGCCACCGTCCCCACCAGAGGCACGGATACATGGCTGCGGCCCGGCAGGCGAATCGCCCGGTTGAGGCCCTCGGTGAGGAGGATGAGGCCCTTTTCCGCCAGCGCCTTTAGGTCGCTGTGCACGGTGGAGGTGGATTTGATGGAAAGGGCCTGACAGATTTCCCGAACACTGGGGGCGGAACCTTCCTCAATTCGCTCGACGATATAGCGATAAATACGTTCCCGGCGCTGATCTACTTTTTCCATACCGTACCTCCTGTCAGACTGTGAACATCCCTAAAAAGCAGCCCAGGATGAATTTGATTTACAATTTATAGCAGAAAACGTTAATGTTTATTTACAGTGCCTTAACAAACAGCCGGAAGAATTGGTTATAATAAAACTGTACCAAGAATCGAGCCGCAACGTGAATTGGTATTGCTCTACCCTCCTCAAAACACACCTCAAACTAATCGGCAAAAACCGCTGTGTACTCTGTACACAGCGGTTTTTGCATTGCTGAAACCTTTCCGCTGTGAGAAATCCGAGTAGAGCTGAAATAATAGCCGCTTTTACAGAATGTTTCGGGAAGTATGGCAGTCGTTCGGCAAATGTCTTGCGATTTTGCTCTCTACCAAAGGAAGAGAACCCGTTATTTTGCCACCAGGCCCACTTTTTTATAAACCTTGGCCAAAACCCGGGAGGAGATGGCAAGGGCCCGCTCGGCTCCCTGTTGGTAAACCTGGGTCAGGTAGGCTTTATCTTCAATGAGGCGGGCGTATTCCTCCCGCACCGGCTGCAGCCTTGTGTTGACCGCTTCGGCCACCGCCAGCTTAAATTCGCCGTAGCCCTTGCCCGCAAATTCTTTTTCGGCTTCCGGAATGGTGATGCCGCTGCATGCGGAGTAGATGGTCAGCAGGTTGTTGATGCCGTCCTTGCCTTCCCGGTACGCCACTTCGCCCTCGGAGTCGGTGACGGCGCTTTTGATTTTCTTCACCACCACGCTGGGCTCATCCAGAATGGAGATGTAGGCCTTGGGATTTTCGTCGGACTTGGACATCTTCCTGGTGGGGTCCGCCAGGCTCATGATTCTTCCCGCTTCTTTGGGGATGTAGGGTTCCGGCACCACAAAGGTGTCGCCGTAGATGCCGTTAAAGCGGATGGCCACGTTACGGGTCAGCTCCAGATGCTGCTTCTGGTCGGCGCCTACCGGCACCAAATCGGCGTTATAGGCCAGAATGTCCGCCGCCATCAGGGCGGGATAGTTGAAGAGCCCGGCGTTGATGTTGTCGGGGTGACGCTGGGACTTATCCTTGAACTGGGTCATCCGGCTCAGTTCCCCAAAGGGGATGTAGCAATCCAACACCCAGGCCAGTTCCGCATGGGTGTGGGCGTGGCTTTGCAAAAAGAGGATGCTTTTTTCGGGGTCGATGCCGCAGGCCATCAGCAGCGCCAGAGCGCGCAGGGAATTGGCCCGCAGCTCCTTGGGGTCCTGCCGAATGGTCAGGGAGTGAAGGTCTACCACACTGTAGACACAGTTGTACTCATCCTGCAGCTTCACCCAGTTTTGCAGTGCCCCCAGATAGTTGCCCAGGGTAAAGACTCCCGTGGGCTGTATGCCGGAAAAGATTACCTTTTTCTTGTTTGCTTCTGCCATAGTATCCTCCTGTTATCCCTGTTTTGCAGGAAAAATCATAGGGTTGCGAAATGTTACAGCGCCTTGCCGATGATTTCCACCGCTTTTACAATCTGCTGGTCGGTGGGCGCGCCAAAGGTCATCCGGAAGGAGGGGGAACAGCCGCCCTCCCTGGCCAAAAAGGCGTTGCCCGGCACTACCGCCACCTTGTGCTCCCGAATCAGCCGCAGGCAAAACTCGCTGCTGTCCGCCACATGGGGCAGGGTGCACCAGACAAAGAGCCCGCCTTGAGGCCGGGTAAACTCCAGCTTACCGGATGGAATTTGGCCGAGAGCATCCAGCATCACCTGGCATTTGCGCCGGTAAATCTGGCCGATGGTTTGAATGTGCTCCCGCAGGTTGTACTCGGTTAAGAAGCGGTAGCAGAGCAGCTGCGAGAGCATGCCGGTATGGACGTCGGCGCACTGTTTGGCCACCACAAACTTGTTGAATAACCCCTGGGGCAGCGCCATGTAGCCCACCCGGATACCGGCGGAAAGAATTTTGGAAAAGGTCCTGGCGTAGATGACCAGCCCCTCGGTGTCCATGGATTTGATGGAGGGAAGCGCCTCACCTGCAAAGCGCAGGTCGCCGTAAGGGTCGTCTTCAAAAATCACAACGCCGTACTTCTTTGCCAGTTGATAGCAGCCTTTCCGCTTTTCCAACGACATGGTCTTTCCGGTGGGATTTTGAAAGTTGGGAATAAGGTAAATAAACCGCACCCTTGGCTGTTCCTGCAGGGCTTGTTCCAGCCGATTTAAGTCGATGCCGTCCTCCTCCATGGGAATCCCCACCAGGTTGACCCCGTAGGAGCGGATGCAGTTGAGGTTGCCCACAAAGGAAGGGTCTTCGCAGAGCACGGTATCCCCCTCGTCGCAGAGCACCTTGGCGGTCAAATCCATGCACTGCTGTGCTCCCGACACGATGAGCAGGTCGTCGTTGTCGGAAAAGCTGTTGTGCTCCTCCCGCAGGTACTTCTTGAGCGCCTCCCGCAGGGGGGGATGCCCTTCGCTGACGGAGTAGAGCAGAGCGGAATGCAGGTCATGGTCCCGAATTTCGTTCATGATTTGGCCGATGGCCTCGACGGGAAGAGCCTCCACCGCAGGAGTCCCCGCGGAAAGGGATATCACCTGAGGGTCGGCGGCATACTTAAAAATCTCCCGCACGGCGGAGGGCTTCATATTTCTCATTTTATTGGAGATATAATATTCCATGCAAACGGCCTTCTTTCTGTGACAAGGCTTTTCCTAATCATACCATGTTGCAAAAACTTTGGCAATAAAATGTGAACAAATCATCGAAATACAAGGCCTCATCTCGCTATAGAAGCACCCCCGCACCAGAACCGAACCGGGAAGGGTCCGTTCCTTGTGCGGGGGTGAAGATGGCGTTTGCCTTCGTTACTTTTTCCTGGCGGTGAGCAGCGCCGTGCTTCCTGCCGTCAATCCCAGCAGAATCACCGGCAGCACAGCGGGCACACCGGTTCTGGGGTTGTCGGTGTCTGTTCTTGTCACCACTCCGGATACGTCGTCCAGAATATCCGAGATGTCCGGGCGAGAGGAAACTTCCGGTATGGAATCTTCCGGGCTGACCTGGGCAAAGGCAGTTACCCCCAGACTGGCCAGCAGCGCAAGAACAACGGCGAGAGCCGCCAATGGTTTGAGTACGGTTGCCATAATCAATCTCCTTTCAGTGTGCTGCCTATAGTCTGCCGCAGGCACAAGGATTCTATACCCGAAAGTTGCTGCAAGTGATAGGAAAAATCCGTGGGATTCGGCAAAAATCGCTTTATTCGCTTGGGACGGGTCGATATACTGATAAATAGAAAATACGTGTAAGGGGATATGTTATGAAAATTTCGGCCGAGGTTTACGGCACCCTGCCGGATGGAAGAGAAGTTTATTCCTACACTTTGGAAAATAAATCCATGAAGGTGGAAATTTTAAATTACGGCGGTATCATCAAAAATTTATACGTTCCCGACCGCAACGGCCGCATCGCCGATGTGGTGCTGGGCCATGCCGGATTCGAGCAATACCTGGAAAACAAGGGCCATCTGGGCTGCGTGGTGGGGCGCAACGCCAACCGGATTGCGGGAGCATCCTGTACCATCTTTGGGGAAACCGTCCAGCTGGAGGCCAACAACGGAGCCCACAACCTTCACAGCGGCTCCAACAACCTGGCCCACCGGCTCTTTACCGCCGAAGTCCACACCTTCAACAATCTCCCCGCCCTGCTGCTTTCCCACACCATCGAGGACGGCAGCGACGGCTTTCCCGGCAACTTAATCGTCACCATCGCCTATGCCCTGACGGAAGACAACGCCCTGATGATTGACTACCGGGCGGTTTGCGACAAAAACACCGTCATCAACCTTACCAACCACAGCTATTTCAATCTGGCCGGCCACGACGGCGGCCATATCTACGGCCATATTCTGGAGATGGACGCCCCCTTCTACACCCCCGCCAACGCCGAGGGGATTCCCACCGGGGAGATTATTGCCGTCAAGGACACTCCCTTTGACTTTTGTTCGGCGCCCAAGGCCATCGGCAAGGACATTCACAGCGCCTTGACCCAGATGCAGCAGTTTGGCGGCTACGACCACAACTTTGTCCTGCGGGGGGTGGGCTATCGCAAGGTGGCCACCGTCACCGAGCCGGAAAGCGGCCGGGTGATGACCGTCCACACCGACCTGCCAGGCGTTCAGTTCTACACCGCCAACCACATGAACGGGGAAATCCCCTATAAGGACGGGGTCAAGTACCCCAAACACGGCGGTTTCTGCCTGGAAACCCAGTTTTTCCCCAATGCTCCCAACACCCCCTGGTTCCCGTCCTCAGTCTTTGCCGCCGGGGAGGAATACACTTCCACCACCACTTATCAATTTTCCATTCTCAGTTAAGTACTACAGACAGGCTGCCGCGCATATATTGTAGTACGGGAGAAAGCAGACCTCGGTGAGGTCCGGCTCTCCCACCGGGGGCCGCAACTGGGCAGATGAGGCGGTCCCCACCTTTTTCTGCGCGGAAGCCAATGGCACCGCCTTTTCCTGGGATAACGACACGGCACCGTTTCGGTTGTATGCCGAAGCAGTGCCGTTTATTATTTTGGCGCTATTGGAATATTTTGCGGCTGCCCGGCTTTTCCAGCGGCAGGTTTTGTCGGCAAAGGGGGCAGTCGGCAGGCTCGAAGGTTTGAACCTGCAGGGTAGTGGCGCTGTAAAGGGGTAAGGGCAATTGGATGCCGGGCATCCTCCGGTCCACCAGGCAGCAAAGCCCGACGACCTGTGCCCCGAAGGACTCCACCAGTTTTACCACTTCCATGGTGGATTTCCCGGTGGTCACCACATCCTCGCTGATGAGCACCCGGTCCTGGGGAGTGAGGGCAAAACCCCGGCGCAGGGACATTTGCTCCTCCACCCGCTCGGTGAAGATGCCCCGTACCCCCAACTGGCGGGCCAGTTCATAGGCCACCACAATGCCTCCCATGGCGGGCCCCACCACGACGGTTGCTCCCAGCTCCCCAACCTGTCGGGCGATTAGTTCCACCACCTGAGCCGCTTTATCCGGGTACTGGAGCAGCTTGGCGCACTGGCAGTAGCGGTCGCTGTGCTTGCCGCTGGTAAGCAGAAAATGCCCTTCCAGCAAGCTGCCGCATTCCCGCAGCAGGTCTAAGACGGCTTTGTTTTCCATATTCCATCTCTCCTATGAAGTATGTTTTCTCGGGACAAAATCTAGCGCAAACGAATCTCCGAAACGTGCTCAAAGCCGTGGCGCTCCATATAGGTTCGGATGCCGTCGATGATTTCCAGCGGCGCCTGAGGGTTCTGGAAGACGGCGGTCCCCACCTGAATGGCGGAAGCTCCCGCCAGCAGAAACTCCACCGCGTCCTGCCAGGTGGCGATGCCGCCCAGGCCCACCACCGGACAGTCCACCGCACGGGCCACGTCGTACACCATCCGCAGCGCCACCGGCCGCACCGCAGGCCCCGAAAGCCCGGCCACGATGTTCCGAAAAACCGGCTGGCGCTTTTCAATGTCAATGGCCATCCCCAGCAGAGTGTTGATGAGGGATATTCCGTCGGCGCCGGCCCGACGACAAGCTTTTGCCATTTCCACAATGTTTTCGGCGTTGGGGGAAAGTTTGACTAAAATAGGCCCCGAAAATACCTTTCGCACCGCCGACACTACTTGAACGGCTATGGCGGGTTTCAGCCCAAAGTTGGCGCCCCCCTCCTTGACGTTGGGGCAGGAAATGTTCAGCTCCAGCATATCGATGTCGGCGCTGTTAAGCAGCCGGGCCCCTTCCACATACTCCTCGATGGTGCCGCCCCCCAAATTGGCGATGACGGCGGGGCCCAGTTTTCGCATAGCGGGCAGCTCGTGCCGGATAAAGTGCTCCACCCCGGGATTTTGCAGCCCCACCGAGTTGAGCATGCCGGCGGGAGTTTCCCACATGCGGGGGCCGTAGTTGCCCTCTCGGGGATAAAGGGTCAGCCCTTTGGAGCAGATGCCCCCCAGCCGGGACACGTCCAGAAAGGGGGCGTATTCCTCCCCAAAACCAAAGGTGCCGGACGCCATGATCACCGGGTTTTTTAAGGGAACACCCAACAGAGTTGTCTCAAGGGTCAAAGTTGATTTCCTCCCCTCGGAAAACCGGGCCCTCTTTACAGGTGCGCCGGTTTTTGCCTTGATGGTCGGTACAGGTGCAGACCAGGCAGGCTCCCACACCGCAGGCCATGCGGTTTTCCAGGCTCACCCACACGGGGGTGCCGGAGACTTTGCACAGGTCCACCACCGCCTTCATCATGGGGGTGGGGCCGCAGCAAAGGACCGCGTCGTACTGCCCGGGGTCGAACAGTTGGGTCACCAGCCCTTTTTGCCCCGCCACGCCGCTTTCGGTGGCGATTTGCAGAGCGCGGCAATAGGGTTGAAAAGGCTCGTGGTAAAAGGGCTGATGGGGAAATCCCAAACAGCAGTCGGGTGGGTTGCCTTGATGGTGAAGGGCTTTGGCGGCGGAAAGCAGGGGGGCGATGCCGATGCCTCCCCCCACCAGAAGCACCTTGCCGGAAAGCTCTTCCAAGGGCCAGCCGTTGCCCAAAGGCCCGGTAAGGCGCAGCTTGTCTTTCGGTTTCATGGCGGCAAGCTCGGCGGTGCCCTTGCCCACTATTTTGTAGAGAAGGGTAAGGGTGTCCCCCTCCTGCCGGCAAAGGCTGATGGCCCGAGGCAGCAAAAGGGCGCTGCCCTCCCGCCGCAGCATATAAAACTGCCCCGGCTTTGGGGTATGTAATGCGGGCAGCTCCATGGCGAAGACATCTTCCCCCACCGGTTGATTGGAAAGGACGCTGACAATTTCAGATGGCATTTCTAATCTCATCCCTCATTCGGATTGCTTCGGCCCGAGCCGCCTGGCCAAAGGGCAGGCCGGCGTATTCCGATTTTCGATAGGCAAGCAGGATGCCCCGGGAGGAGTTGACCACTCCGCCGTTGCCGTCTTGGAAGTAGTCCTTCAAATCCTCCGCCTTGCCTCCCTGAGCCCCGTAGCCTGGGATGAGGAAGAAGGTGTGGGGAAGGCGCTGGCGAATTCGCACCGTCTGTTGCCGGTTGGTGCAGCCCACCACCGCTCCGATGGCGCTGTAGCCGCACTCTCCCAGGAACTGTTCCCCTTCCCGCTCCAGCATGCGGCCCAGCTTCTCGGAAACGCTTTCCCCGTCGGCGGCGACAATGCCCTGAATATCCCCCGCCCCCGGGTTGGAGGTGGCCACCAGGGCAAAGATGCCTTTGTCCCCGGTTTTTAGGTAAGGGTAGTAGGGTTGCAGGGTATCCATCCCCATAAAGGGGTTGACGGTGATAAAGTCGGCCTCCAGCATTCCTTCAAAATGGGCTTTGGCGTACATTTCGGCGGTTTTGGCAATGTCCCCCCGCTTGACGTCGGCAATGACCAGCGCCCCCTTTTCCCGCAGGTACTGAAGGGTTTGGGCATAGGCCAAAAGCCCGTCAATGCCCAGGGCTTCGTAGTAGGCAATCTGCACTTTGTAAACGGCGGCCACATCCAGGGTGGCGTCGATGATGCGCTGGTTAAAGCGAAAGAGTTTTTCCTGAAGGCTTAAGTTGCTTTCGGCAAGGTCGGGGGGCAGGTAGGAAAGGTCGGTGTCCAGCCCCAAACAAACATGGCCCTTGTGTTCCACGGCGTCGTACAGTTTGTCGATCATCTGCGGCAACGGTATTCTCCTCCTGTTTTTGAGTCTCTTAACTTATGCGCTGTGGTGGGCGGCGGCGCAGGCGTGGCGGGAGCGCTCCCCCATGAAATCGTTGAGCTTGAGCAACTTGATGATGAGGGCCATGCGGGCCAGCACGCCGCACTGGGTCTGAATAAAGTACCAGGCGCGGGGGTCGGCGTCCACCTCGGGGCTGATTTCGTCCACCCGGGGCAGGGGATGCATCACAATCATGTCCTCTTTGGCGGATTTCATCTTTTCGGCATCCAGAATGTAAACTCCCTTGAGGCGGCGGTATTCGGTGGGGTTCTGAAACCGCTCCCTCTGAATCCGGGTCATGTAGAGAATATCCACCTGGCCGATGGAGGAATCCAGCTGGTCGGTGAGGGAGTAGGCCACCTTGCGCTCATCCAGCAGTTCCAGCACATCCCGGGGCATTTGAAGGGCGTCGGGAGCAATGAGGAGAAAGCGGTTGCCGGGATAGAGGCTCAAAGCTTTGACGAGGGAGTGAACGGTGCGGCCGTGTTTGAGGTCCCCGCACAGGCCGAGGGTCAGGTGGTCCAGCCGGCCGAACCGCCGGTGGATGGTCACCAGGTCGGTGAGGGTCTGGGTGGGGTGCTCGTTGGAGCCGTCCCCCGCGTTGATCACCGGGACGCTGGACACCTCCGCCATCCGGTGCGGAACCAGAGGAGTGGGGTGGCGCACCACCATAATGTCGCAGTAGCCCGACACCGTTCTGGCCGTATCCTCCGGCGTTTCCCCTTTGGCGGTGGAAGAAACCCCAGCTTCAGAAAAACCGAGCACCTGACCCCCCATGCGAAGCATGGCACTTTCGAAAGAAAGGCGGGTCCGTGTGCTCGGTTCAAAAAATAAAGTAGCCAATAGCTTGCCTTTTGCCACCTCGCTGTACCGTCCAGGGCTTTCGGCAATGCTACCCGCTACCGAGAGGATATAGTCAAAATCTGCCTTATCAAAGTCGCTGATGTTCAGGATATCACGCTGATACGGCATGGTTTTGCTCCCTTCTATTTACTTTTCTATTTATTTCCGTTCAAATTGTCAAAAGTATACTATATCGGCTTTCCATTGTCAACAGTTGCGGTGTCAAAAATAAGCGGACGCCTGCCGCCTTGAAAAGGCGCGGGCATCCGCTTTTGTTTCGTTAAGAAGATGGGCGGTCGGAAGGATGTTCCGCGGTTTCGGGCGGGGAATCCTCCGGGGTGAAGTGGAATTCCTCCTGAGTAAGGCCAGCCTGTTCCAAGGCTTTCTGCAAAGCGTCCTGGCGGGATCCCTTGTTGCGGTATTGCTTGAGATACTCCTCCCAGGTCAGATGCACCGCCTCCCCCAAAAAGAGGGACCGCTGAATGTCCAGCGCCCGGGATGTTTCCCGAGCCTCCTTGCGGCACCACCAAAGGTACAGTCCAAAGAGCACCAAAAAGCCGCCGCTAATCCACAATCCCTCCCGCAGGCCGGGGGTAAAGTATTCAAAGCGGATGACGGCTTCTCCGGCGGGAACCCGCACCCCCATAAAGCCCACGTTGACCTTTTCAATCCGGACGGGATTGCCGTTGACGGTGGCGGTCCAGCCGGCGTCGTAGGGGACGGAGAAGAACATGAGGGTGTCCTGCTGGAGATTGGAACGGGCGGTAAAGCCCCGATTGTCGTGGGTAAAGTCGTAGCAGCACATCTCCCGGCGGTCCGCCGCGTCGTTGGCCATGGCGTCGTAGGAAGCGTCGATGGGAAAGGTGGGTTCCCCCTGGCTCATGATGTCGGAATAGCGGGCGGCGGCTTCCTCATCCTCCAGCACCAGATAGCGCAGCATGACGTTGGACCGCTGCTTTTCGCTGATATCCTCCAGTTGGTCCCGGAGGATGTATTCGCTGTAGGCAAAGCCCATGGGCAGGAAGTGCTGGTTTTCATACACGTTGTAACCCAACTGTTCCGAGTGGAAGGTATAGCCCGGCATGGGGTTCTGATTTTCTTTGCCGGACTCGATAAAGAGCCACCGCACCGAAAGCAGGGGACGCAGGGCAAAGTAGTCCGCTTCCGGGCGGGAACCTACGTCCCGCTTGACCCCCACCGTGGGGTAAAACTCCATAATGGAAGGCGGCACAATGCTGTGGAAAGCCTGAATGGTGGGCCGATGCCAGTACATCCCCATGTTGTCCAAGCTGTCGTAAAAGTCAATGCGGGAAAAGCTGACCCCGTCGTCGGGCAGGGAGATGACCTCCCGGCCGTTGATGGCGTTGTTGATGATAAACTGGCTTTGGGTCCGGCCGTTTTTGCCGTTGGCCAGATAGAAGACGCCAAAGGAAAGGCAGACCACGCACACTCCCCCCAGCAGCAGCTTTTTAAACTTCTGGTGGCCGCGCAGCCGGGAGATGAGCAGGGTCATATACAAAAGGCAGGTGAGGACAATGACGGCGTAAATCCAAAGCATCTTCGGGTTGCTTTCCAGCCCGAACACCAACTTGCCGTCTTTGACCTGAGGGGTGAGTCCGCACATCACAATGAAGGTCACCGAGATGATGAGGCTCCACTTAAGCCCCCGCATCATGTAGGAGTTGTCGGCGGCGCTTTCCTCCAGAGCCCGGGCTGTGGCCAGAGCCATCAGCAGGATGGGCATGTAGAACCAACGGGCATAGTAGCTGTGGTTGAGCAGAATAAACAGGCTGTTGAGCCCCGGCACCAACGCCATCAGCAGGGAGATGCCCAGCATCTTCTTCAGCCAGTCGTTTTTGCGGGAAAAGCAGTAGGCCAAAGCCCCCGATGCCCCCACCAGCGGAAGCCAGGCGGAGCGGGAGGACCAGGCGCCGCCCGAATCGGGGAAGAAGTTGAGCCGGGCAGGCCATTCGGGAGGGAAGAAGATGCTTTGCAAAATGGCTTCCCGGTTTTGGTCCTGCCAGTAAATCCAAAAGTTCCATCCGGTGAGGAGGTCGTCCACGCCGGTGCGGGGATTGCCCAGCAGCGCCAGCACCGAGGGCAGCAGCACCGCCGCCACAAGGCCCACGCCCATCACCGCTTCCAGCGCAAGGCGGCAAAAGGTTTTCAGGGTCATGCCCCAGTCCTTGTCGGTCATCCGCACAAAGACGTAGAGCACCACAAACACCACTTCGCCCACAAAAAACCAGTAGTTGACCATGGCGTTGAGGGCCACCATCAGGGTGAAAAAGCCCCGTTTGTGTTCGGTGACCAGCTTTTCCACTCCCAGCAGAAGGAGGGGGAAGAACACCGCCACGTCGTGGAAGTGGTTGAAGAAGATGTTGAAGAACATCCACCCCGAAAAGGCATACAGGATGGAGCCCAACAGGGCGAAATCCCGGTCCCGGACAAACCGCTCCAGGTACAGGTAGGCGGTCAAAGCGGCGCAGGCGGTTTTGAGCATCAGCAAGGGCGCCATCAGAAAAGGCAGCCAGGAGGTGGGAAAGGGCAGGGTGAGCCAAAAGAAGGGGGAAAAGAGCAGGTAAAAACTGTAGGAACCAATAAAGTTGGCTCCCAGGTCGGTGTAAAAGCTCCAGAAAACATTGCCGCTGCGTACCGACTCATGGGCCAGCTTGTAAAAGGGAATCTGCTGGACGTTAAAGTCGCCGTAATAAATAAAGTAGCCCCCGTCGTAGATGATAAAGGGCAAAAATATCAGAAACGCCATGCCAAGGGCCAACCAAAACGCTTTGCGGTACCGCAGGTCTTTTGTCATGGGCATAAAAACTCCTTCTGCGCCGGAAAAACAAGCACCAAAAGAAAAGGAGTGCCTTTCTTCCTGTCTTTTTACGTCTTAGCCAATCCGGTAGATTTTGGGCCGGTAAGGGTTGGGCCGAATCCGCCGGTAGAGGGTGCCGCAAATCCAGCCGACAAAGCAGCAGGCGGCAAGGGTACAGGTGACAATCAACTCATGCTGGAAAGGGAAATCCAGCAAAGCCACGATAAAGATATCCAAAGGCTTAAAGCTCAGCACTCCCCCCACGTTGAGGAGAAACCAGTGGAGAGAGGATTGATAGGAGGTGCGGTACAGGGCGGTGATGATGAGGATGTTGACTCCCAGCCACGCCAGCAACAGCGCCAGTCCCTGACGGGGATGGTGGTAGGCCATCATGCCGGTGTTGACGCTCCAGCCCAGCACCATAAAAAAAGCCCCGAACCACTGAAAGGCAAGGGTGGCTGTTGAGCTCCCGCCGGAAAAGAAGTAGGCAGCCACCGCGGCGGGCAGCCAGAAAATGAGATAGCGAAACAGGTATTTTCCCATAACCAACCTCTGTCTGTTTAGAGTTTGTCCACAACAAGAGTAAGTTAAGACGTTTGCGAAGGATGGGCCCGGTTCAGCGCCAGAGTTCGGTCCACCTCTTCGCAGATAAACAGGTACATGGCTTTGGCCATTTCGTAATACTTCATCACTTGGCTGAAGTCCAAATCCAGGGGCAAGTCGGCCGGGTAGCGGGTCTCGATGTAGCACCGATTGAGGGTGGCGCTCTCGTCCAGCCATTCGCTGAAGGTGCTGTCATACCGCATGGCGCGCTTGCACAACCAGGGCAGGTTGTGGCCGTCCGGCAGCACGTCGCTTTTCAGCAGTATGTATGCTTTCAGCGCCTTTTCAATGGTTTGCTGGCAGTGAAAGGCGGCGGAGTTGTAGCAGTTGTCGTTCTGCACCAGCATGCCGGCGCAGAGGATGTCCTCTCCCGCCCGGTCCAGCCAATCGTAATAGCGGCGCGAGTCCCGGTTGGGATAGTGCCTAGCCATATACAATCGTCCCTTCCTGTAGGATGCGGGAAGCAAAGGTGGAGGTATCCGCCGTCAGCTGCTCCCACTCCCGGGGGGTGTAGAGCAGCACGTCAAAGGGGATGGGGCAATCCACCTGCCGGTAGATATCCCTCTCCGCCTGCCCCTTGTCGGCGACGTCGGCAATCACACAGAGTTTAAAGGAAGTTTGCTCCCCCTTGGGATTGCGCTTTTGATTGTAAAGGTAGATGGTGCGGGGAGAAAGCATCCGGGCAATCTCCTGCACCACCGTTTCCATCGCGCACGCCCGTTCCATAGTAACATCTCCTTGGTGATTCTTGATTTAGTCCTTTGCAGGCTGTATAATATTCTGGTGATGGGCGCCGGGAATTTTCACTCTGTAAATGGGTGAATTCCGGCTCTTTCCTTGACTTGGTTCCATAAATTGGTGTTCCATCCTCTTTATGGCTTTATTCCTATTATACCACTATAAACTGGAAAAATAAAAGAAAATCCACCGAGTACGCAGGATTCCACGCAAAAAGGGGCCGGTCTCCCTGCAAAGGGAGACCAGCCGGCGGTGTATGGTGTATTGCGCCTTGCTTTGCGTTTGTTAATGGTGCAGTTGCAGCACGGACTTCAGCAGGATGGCAAAAGCCCTGGGGAAGGTCATTCGCTCAATTTCCTCCCCGGCTTTGAGAGGGTAGGAGCCCACCACCGCGCCGTCCACCATGATTTCCACGGTGCCCAGCACCTGTCCCATGGAGACGGGGGCCTGCACGTCTTCCGCCAGAGTGATGACCTGCTCGATTTTATCTTCCAGCTCTTTTTCCACCACAATGCTGCCGGGGGACGTATACACCGGCATGACGCTGTCCTTCACGCCGTGAAGCACCTTGACGGGGGTGAGCCGGTCGGCGATGGAGGGAGGCGTCACCGACACGTAGTTGGCAAACCCGTAATCCAAAAGCCCCCTGGCGGCGGCAAAGCGGCTGTCGGAGTTGGGCGCCCCCATTACCACGGCCACCAGGGAAAGGCCGTCCCGGGTGGCGGTGGCGGACAGGCAACTGCCGGCAATGCTGGTGGTTCCGGTTTTCAGCCCGGTGGCGCCGGGATAAAACCGCACCAGCTTGTTGGTGTTGACCAGTTGGGTTTCGCCGTTTCGCAGCTCATCCATCCAGATGGTGGAGTATTCAATGATCATGGGGTGGGAAATCAGTTCCCGGGAGACAATCGCCACATCCCGGGCGGTGGTGACGTGGCCTTCCTCGTCCAGTCCGGTGCAGTTTAAAAAGCGGGTGTTCTGCATCCCCAGTTGAGCCGCCCGCTTGTTCATCCGTTCAATAAAGGCAGGCTCGCTGCCGGCCACATGTTCGGCCAGCGCCACCGATGCGTCGTTGGCACTGGCAATGGCCACGGCACGCAGCAGCTCGTCGACGGTCATCTCCTCCCCCGGCTCCAGCCAAATTTGGGAGCCCCCCATGGAAGCGGCAAGTTCCGAGGTAACCACTTTGTCTTCCAGGGAGATTTTCCCCTCTTCCAAAGCTTCAATGACCAGCAGCAAGGTCATAATTTTGGTAATGGAAGCGGGGGCCACCGGTTCGTCGGCGTTTTGCTCAAACAGCACCCGCCCCGACTGCTGATCCATCAAAATGGCGGATTTGGCTGGAATGGAATCCTCCGCCAGCGTAATGACCTGTACCGCTTCCGGCAGACCCTCGTCCAGTTTCAGGTCCACGTCAATTTCGTCCGCCAAGGCGGTTGCGCTCTGAGCCAGCACCAGCAGCAAACACAGCCCTACTGCCAATAGACGCTTTATCATAACAACACCTCACCAAAAATATTCGCGCCATACAGTACAACAATATGCGGATGTCCGACAAAACATGTCTTTTCCGCCCACAACTTAGACACAGGAGTGAAGCCCTTGCCAGCCATTATGTTTTTTCTGATAGCGGGTATCTTAGGTTGTATCTTCGCCATGATTGTGGTGGCGGTCCAGGACCGGGACAGCAAACCCATTCCCCCTTTGGAGACTTGCGCCTTATTGAATAAGAAGGAGATTACCCTCTACAACGACCTGCACACCGTTTGCCAGAAGTTTAATCTCCAGGTGACCGCCAGGGCCTCCCTTTCCGTGGCGGTGCAACCGCAGGAGGAAAAACGCAGATACGCTTTTCGCAAAAAGGCGCTGAAGGAAACCGTCCCCTTTCTGCTGTTTCAGATTCCCAGCGGAAAGCCGGCGCTGGCTGTCTTGACGGCGGACTACAAAAGCGATTGGGGGCTCCAGGTGTTGGATGCCGCCAAAATTCCCTACCTTAAAGTAAACAATTACAACCTGCCCGGTTTGGAAAAGGCCATTCGGGACAAGTTGGGAACGGTGTTACCCGCCAGCACAACCCAGGAGGATAAAGGGGTGGGCGTAGCCGCTGTTTCGGACAGGAGAGAATGAGCTTGACCTATCAGGAAGCACTGGATTTTCTACACGGCATCCCCCGCTTTGGCAAAAAGCCCGGCCTGCGGCGGATTCGGCGGCTGCTGGAGCGGATGGGCAATCCCCAGGATACGCTGCGGTTTATCCACGTGGCCGGCACCAACGGTAAAGGCTCCACCTGCGCCATGGTCAGTCGGGTACTCGCCCGGGCGGGTTACCGCACCGGCCTTTATATTTCCCCCTTTGTGTTGGATTTCCGGGAGCGCATCCAGGTGGACGGGGAGATGATTGCCCCCCAGGACCTTGTCCAAAGCACCGCCCTGGTAAAGTCCCACTGGGATGCGTTGAACGCGGAAGGGGAACCTCCCTCCGAGTTTGAAACCCTGCTGGCGGTGGCTATGGACTACTTTCAGCGCCGCCGGGTGGACGTGGTGGTGCTGGAGGTGGGAATGGGGGGCCGTTTTGACGCCACCAACGTCATTCAAACGCCGGTGGTGTCGGTCATCACCAGCCTGGGCCTCGACCACACCGAGTATTTGGGCGACACCATCCAGCAAATCGCCATGGAAAAGTGCGGCATTATCAAGCCAGGCGGCGTCACCGTCTGTTATCCCAGGCAGGACCCCAAGGCGTTGGAGGTGGTGCGCCGCCGCTGCGCCGAAGAAAACAACCTCCTGATTCTACCCAAGCAGGCACAGGTGCTGAGCATGGACTTTTTCGGCACCCGGATGATTTACGACGGTTTGGAGCTGACCGTTCCCCTCGTGGGAGCTCATCAGGTGCTCAACGCGTCGGTGGCTGTTGAAACCCTTCGGGCCGCGGGCAGGCGGGGGCTTTACGTCGCCGACGAGGATATTGTGGAGGGCATTGGGCGGGTGAGCTTTCCCGCCCGGCTGGAGGTGCTGGGCCGCAAGCCCTATATCGTGCTGGACGGCGCCCACAACCCGTCGGGGGCCCAGGTGTTGGGGGAGGCGCTCAAATTGCTGGAAGGGCGGAACATCCACGCGGTGATGGGGATGCTGGGCAACAAGGATGTGAGCGGTTCCCTGCAATTTATCCTCCCCCACTGCAAGAGCCTTTGCGCGGTGCCTGTGGCGGGAAACCCCCTTTCCCTGCCGGCGGAGAAGTTGGCGGAAATAGCCAGCCCCCTCTGCCCCCGGGTGGAGGTTTGGCAGGACCCTGCCGACGGGGTGCGGGCGGCCCTTGCCCGGTGCGGCCCCGAGGATGTGCTGCTGGTTTGCGGTTCCCTGTATTTGGCCAGCTACCTGCGCCCCCTGCTGACGGAGTTGGGGGCCTGCGCAAATCAGTCTTGATTTTTTAGGATGTTGTGTTACAATAGTTTTAGCGCGTGAAAATGTTGAGGCTCACGCGAAACTGTTAAGGAGGATATAACGTTATGGCATACCATATTACCGATGAGTGCATCAGCTGTGGCGCTTGCGAGGCGGAATGCCCTGTCAACGCGATTTCCGAGGGGGACGGCAAATTTGTGATTGATGCTGCTACCTGCATCGACTGCGGCGCCTGCGCCGGTGTTTGCCCTGTGGAGGCTCCCAAACCCCAGGAATAAGGTAAGAGGTTCCAAAAGACCATGTGGTTGTCGCAATCCGTGGTCTTTTTTCTATGCTTAATCGCCCACTGTAAACGCAGCAAGGCCCGGACCACTGGTCCGGGCCTTTGGTTTCTAAGTATGCAGCTTTACAATTCCCGACTGACATGGCGGGCCACATGGCAGTTGATGTTCACCGCCACCGGAAGTCCCGCGATATGGGTGGGCATGGTGAGGATTTTCACCGCCAGGGCGGTGGTGCGTCCGCCGAACCCTTGGGGGCCGATGCCCAAGGCGTTGATTTGTTCCAGAAGCTCAGCTTCCAATTGGGCGTAGAAGGGGTCGGGATGGGTGTCGTCGGTGGGGCGGAGAAGGGCCTTTTTAGCCAGCAGGGCGGCTTTGTCAAAGGTGCCGCCGATGCCTACCCCCACCACAATGGGAGGACAGGGGTTGGGGCCAGCCTCCTCCACCGCCGACAGGACAAAGGCCTTGACGCCCTCCAACCCGTCGGAGGGGCGAAGCATCTTGATTTTGCTCATGTTTTCGCTGCCGAAGCCTTTGGGAGCCACCGTAATCTTCAGCTTGTCGCCTGGCACGATGTCGCAGTAAAGCATGGCGGGGGTATTGTCCCCGGTGTTTACTCTGCGGATGGGGTCTCCTACCAGGGATTTGCGCAGGTAGCCGTCCCGGTATCCTTGCCGGACTCCCTCGTCCACCGCCTGGGTCAAATCCCCTTGGATGTGCACCTCTTGGCCGATTTCCAAAAAGACGCAGGCAACTCCGGTGTCCTGGCAGATGGGGACGTTTTCCCGGTGGGCGATTTGGTAGTTTTCCTTCATTAAGTCCAGAATTTCCTGAGCGATGGGCCATTCCTCGCAGGCGCGGCAATGCTCGATTTGCCTCCGGACGTCCTGGGGCAGCACGCAGTTTGCCTCGATGCACATCTCCCGTATAGCGTCCGTTATCTGTTGCGCGGTGAGTTGTTTCATAACTTCCTCCTTGTGTCAGGCTAAGGTGCTAGCGGATGGTAAACGGTGCGGTTTCCTCCCCCAGGTCGGCTCGGAAGCGAATGAAATCCCGATTGACAATCGAGTGTTTGACATAGGCCACTTTGTTTTCGTCCAACAGGTAATCCGGCCAAATTTCCACGATGCGGAACCCCAACCGCTGCAGAAGAGCGTAGGTGTCCAGTTCTGCGTTGCCGCAGCCAATGGTGACGGACGAGATGCCCTGTACCCGGCAATAGTCCATGACGTACAACAGCATTTCCCGGCCGTCTTCTTCGGTGGTGTAGGCGTAATTGACCACATCGGCCGCGTTCTTTTGGGTTTGCAGCAGACATTCCGCCACCAGAACGCCGTCCCGGGTGCATATAAACGGTGTGCTGGTGGCAAGATTGCGCAGAATCTGGGGCAGAGGAGCCGTCTCCCTTAAAAAGCTGACCTCCACTCGGTTCTTGTCCATGCTCACTGCAAAGCCAGGCATAAACATACCCCTCCCTCATCATAAAAATCTCTTTCGGATCCTTATATGGAAAGCAAACGGGTTGCGAACGCATGGATGAAAATCTGTGCCTGCCAGCACGTGGCCGTATTTTCTTTTTAAAAACTCGCTAAGACAACACTCCTAGTGAATGTGGGTGGAAGTGTGGACAAAGCCGTCGTAGAGCTTGTCCAAATAATCGAAACTTTTGGCGGTGCCCACGGCGACGCATTCCTCCGGGTTTTCGGCAATGCGGGCGGGAACCTTTGTGGTCTGCTCCAGCACCTGTATCAGCCCGGTCAGACGAGAGCCGCCCCCCGTGAGCAGGATGCCGTTGGAGCGGATGTCGGCGGCAAGTTCGGGCGGGGTGCGCTCCAACACACCGATGACCGCCCGCAAAATCACATCCATTGGTTCCCGGAGCACCTCGAGGGTTTCGCTGCGGCGCAGGGCAATCTTTTTGGGCAGTCCGGTCATCAAATCCCTGCCTTTGACTTCGGTCACGGCTTCGGGGCTGCCTTCGTAAACCGAACCCACCTCGATTTTAATCCGCTCGGCGGTGCGCTCCCCAATCAACAGGTTGTATTTGTTCCGCACAAAGCGGATGATGGCCTCGTCAAACAGTCTACCTGCCGTTTTGATGGAGCTTTTGGTGACGATGCCGTTGAGGGAAAGGACGGCGATGTCGCAGGTGCCGCCGCCAATGTCCACAATCAGGTGCCCCTCCGGTTTGGAAAGGTCCAAACCCGCGCCGATGGCCGCCGCCACCGGCTCTTCGATGAGGTAAACCTTACGGGCACCGGCGGAAACGGCAGCGTTGATTACCGACTGGCTTTCCACATTGGTGGTGTCGGAGGGGACGCAGAGGGTAACCCGGGGCTTGAGCATCTGAGCGCCGGTGATTTTTTTGAGCATATGGCGGATGAGCACTTCCGTCATGGCAAAGTTGCTGATTACCCCTTCGTTTAAGGGACGTATTACATGAATGTAATTGGGGGTGCGGCCAATCATGTCATAAACCCGGCTGCCGATTTCGATGACTTTGTCGGTGCGGCTGTCCACCGCCACCACCGAAGGCTCCCGCACCACCACGCTTTGGGTGGAATCGGTGGCGATGACGGTACACGTGCCCAAATCAATGCCGATATCCAGAGACGCCATGATTCCATCCCGCCTTTACATTTATCGTGATGATGTTAAAAAATTCATATAATTCTCCAAAATGGAAGGATACAGTGGTATTATAGTGGTTTTTGTCGAGGATTGCAATCTTCTTGCAAACGAAGACAAAGAGAAAAAAGCTCCTCTCGGCTCATCAGGCGGGACAACACGTCGGGCAATGCGCCGGCGGAAAGCCGCGCCGGAAGCCCCAGGTGCTCCAAAAGCTTCTGCCGCAAGGCTCTGCTTTGCTCCCTGCCAGAAAGGCCGGCCTCATACAAATCCATTTTGGTGATGGGCTCCCGGGGGTTGGGGGTATCTTCCAGCAGCCCCGCGCGGGCCAGAGCATCCAGCAAAATGCGGGGTTCCATTCCTTCCACTCCCAGTTTGCCTTCCTTGGAGGGCTTTGCTTTCCGGCTTTCCTTGCCCAGGCAGTCGGGAATGTAGACATGGGTGATTTGACTGGCGGGGACCAGCCCCATGAGGTGGCGGCGGATGACAAAGCCCGCCTTGTCGGAATCGGTGAGCACCACAAGGCCCGTTTCCTGAGCCAGCCGCTTGATGAGAGCACGCATCTCCTTATCCTTAAAAATCCGAAACCCGTTGGTGGGCAAAATCAGAGCATCCACAATGGATTCCAGCTTGATTTTGTCGTACTTGCCCTCTACGATAATGGCCTGTGCAATGCGGGGTCGGGTCACGAGCGCCCCTCCCTGCAAAGAGCCGAAAGCTCCACCGTAAGTTGCTCCAAACGCAGCCGGGCATCCACCGCCGTGGATTTGAGCAGCCGGTCGCAGTCGCAGAGCATCAGCACCATTCGGCGCAGGCGGGAGATGCTGTGGCGGGCGCTTTCTTCATAAGCTTTTCTGGCCCGGTATTCGCTGCGATAGCCAAAATCGTTGATGAGGGTATCCCGGGTGCCCCCGGCGTTCCGGACGCATTTTGCCCGGTACAGGTCGCAAAATCCCATGGAAAGGGCCGCGAGAATGGCCACGGGGTCCTCCCGCAGGGAAAAGAGGTTCGCCAGCAGCTTCAGAGCGCCGCCGGTGTCTCCCCTTAAAATGTACTGCTGCAAATCAAAGGCTCTCGCCTCGATTTTGGGGACGGCCACCCCGTCGACGTGCTGTCTCGTAATTTTGCCCTTTTGGGCGTAGGAGCAGATTTTATTCAGTTCATGCTGCAAAATCTGCATGTCGTTGGGGCAGATTTGCAGGATATACCGGGCGGTGGCGCTGTCCAGCACGCAGCCTTGCCCTTCTGCTTCCCGCTGCAAAAACTGCTCCAAATCCCCGGCCGAGGGGGTGCCCAGCTCCACAGCGGCCCCCAGCTTTTCCACCAGCTTGATAATTTTTTTGCCCCCCGCCGAATTGCCAAAGCCGGGGTCCTTGGCGGTGATGATTAACGTGGTGGTGTCGGGCAGTTCCTCCAGCAGCGTTTCAAAGGCCTGTAAGTCTTTGTCGCCGAGGGAGGAGGCCTCCAGCCCGTCCAGCAGGACTCGCTTTTCCTCCGCGAAAAAGGGCATGGCCTGCACCGCGTCCCACAAGGCCTCCAAATCGGGGGTTTTGCCGTCCAGACGCTGAGCGTTAAAGGGATTGCCGGACTCATCCCCCAGCAAAATCTTGGCCCAGCGCTCCACCAGATAGGTCTCATTGCCGTACAAAAGCCAGACGGGATGGCGCTGCCCGTCCCTGTGGGCCTTGGCCAATGTTTTTTCGGTGTATTTCATAAGCGACAACTGCTCCTGTCTATAACTTGAGGATATAGCGCCTTTCTCCAAACAAAAAGCTGCCTACGGGCTCAAAGGCAAGGGGCGCCTGCCCCGTTTCCCGCAAAAAGCCCTGCCGCCAGGCCATCAGAGCTGGGCTTGTCCCATCGGATGGAGAAAGGTAAGTAGTGCCTGACGACGGCTCCTGAGTCATTATAACATACTTTTCCCCGGAATGAAGGATAAAATGACGCCCCGCCTGAATCAGCACCTCTCCGGTGACGGGGACGGCTTCGACGACAACATCCCCCAACACCTGAATGCAGGCGTAACCGGTAGAGAGCACCGTTCTGCCCGGCAGAGCACGCTCCAGCTGGGACAAAATGTAGTCGTCGTCCGGCCCCGCCACAATTCCGGGAGAAAAATCCCCCACCAAAGTCAAAAGTCCCGAATGAATCTGCTCCCCGCAGTCGGCGGCGATGAGGGCATCCAGCCGCTCGACGCCCCGAAATTCCAGATAACGGCTTAAGGTGCGGATTTCATAGGGGGAAGGAGTCCCCACCACCACGGCGTTTTCCCCTCGTATCAGCATCAGGGGGGAGCAGTTTTCCAGCGCCACCAGTTCCACCTCGTCGCGCCGGGCAAGAGAAAGGCTCAGACTCCCTAAAGAAAAAGCCAGCACCAGCAGGGCAATACCGTACCGCCGCAGGGCCTTGTCCGCCCGCCAGCGAAGGAGTAAAGCGACCACGGCGACTCCCAGCAGCAGCCAGAGCAGCTTCCAGCCTTCATCCAGGGAAAAGGTAAAGAGGGGAATGGAGGCAACCAGCCGGGAGATGGCGAGAATCCAGCGAATACAAAGCTCGGTGACAAAAGCGGCGAGGGGAAAAGGCGCAAAGAGTGCGCAGAGCATGCCGCCAATCAGCGCGGGTGCCGAAAGGGGCGCCACCAGCACGTTGGCGACGGGGGTCAGCAGGGAAATCCAGCCGGTACCGGCAAGAAGGATGGGCAGGGAGAAGGCGTAGGCGCCAATGGACACGGCGGCAGCCTCCAGAAAAAACTTTTTCACCCTGGAGGAGCCGGGGAAGCGTGTTTGCAACCATTCATACAAGGGCTTTGCGAGAATCACAATGCCGGCGGTGGAGGCGCAGGAAAGCCAAAGCCCCTGCCCAAAAGTCCAGTAGGGGGCAAAGAGGGCGACCAGCAACAGGGCAAGCCCCATGGAGTTAAGGGAGTCGCTGCGCCTGGCAACCAGCTTTGCCGCCAGCACCAGCAGCATCATCACCAAAGCGCGGGTGATGGAGGGGGAAAGCCCTACCAAGCAGGCAAACCCCACGCTCACCGCCATGCCGACCAGGGCCACCGTCCGCCGCCCCAGCTTGAGGATTCCCAAAAGGGAGGTGACGCAGCCCACCAAAATGGAAAGGTGAAGCCCCGAAACGCTGAGCAGGTGGATGGTCCCCGCCTTGGCCAAAGCGTTCCGGTGGGAGGAGGTGACGTCGCTCCATTCCCCCAACACCATGGCGGAGACAATGCCCGCCGTGTCGGGGCTGAGGTTGTCGTATAAGCGGTCCGTCATGGCATGGCGCACATGGAGCATCAGCCGCCGCGCCTTCTGCCGCAAGGAAAGCTGGTCGGAGGGGGTGCTCTCCAACAGATAAGCGTTGACAAAGATGCCTTTGGAAGCATAGTAGCTGTTGGAACCGGGCAGCTTGTCCAGACGGACCAGGCAGCGGATACAATCTCCCGGCAGGTATTCCATTTCCCCGTATCCCCGCAGGCGCAGGGTGGTGGAGGGCAAATTCTCGTCGGGGAAGGTTGCCTGCACCGTCAAGGCGAAGCCGGGATTCATCTGACGGGCTTCCAAAACCAGCCCCTGCACCATCACCGTTTGCCCTACCGTTCGCTCCAGAGGCAGAATCTGGCGCTGCCGGTACAGAAAGGAGTGGGCAAGGGCGAGGGCTGCCGCCAAAAGCACCACCGGGACCGCTCGGGCGTTGGGCCGCAAGGCGTGTACGGCAAGGGCCGCCAGCACCAAAACGGCGGACAAAGGCAGCGCCGGCAGCCCCGGAAACAAAAAGAACGCCCAGACCGCCGTGGCAAAAGCAACACCGATGGCAAGCAATGGACGTTTCATGCTGTCATCCTCCGAATGTCATAATGGGGGATAGCAGGAGAGGAAGAGAACAAATCAGGAGCCGGTCAGAGGGTTCATCATGGCGCAAGGTAGTAAAAAAGACGGCTGAAAGCTCAGCCGTCCCATACGACGAACTATTTGAAGAACAGGGGCAGCGGCTCCAGGAAGATAATGTCCTTGCGCTGGGCGGCGTCGCCCTCGGCCAAAACGCAGGCCTTGCCCACAATTTCGCCGCCTGCCTGTTTGACCAGCTGCTCCAGGGCATGGATGCTCTCGCCGGTGCTGATGACGTCGTCCACCAGCAGCACCCGCTTGCCCTTCAGATATTCCATATCGTCGGCATCCAGGTACAGCTTTTGCAGATGAGACGTGGTGATGGAGTTGACCTGGACCTCCACGGTGTTTTTCATGTACAGCTTCTTGCTTTTGCGGGCCAGCAGGTACTTCTTGCCGGACTGCCGGGACATTTCATACGCCAGGGGAATGCCCTTGGACTCGGCGGTAATCAGCACGTCGTGGTCCGGCACTCTCTTGAGCAGCTCGGTGGCGCAGGCAATGGTCAGCTCCACGTCGGAGAACATGACAAAAGCGGCGATGTCCAGTTTTTCGTTGACCGGGCAGAGAGCAAGTTCCCGAGTAAGGCCGGCCACCTTGAGTGTGTAGGTCTTTTGCGACATAATGGATGAACCCTCTTTCTGTGAATGGGTGAATACAATGGGCTTGCCGGGCCTTACCGACATCCCAGATGGTGCTGTGAATTCTGTCTGTTAAAGGGGCGGACAGGCTTTGAGCAGCTGCAACGCTCCCATCAACCGGGAGGCCAGCCGAACTCCCGGCCCGCCAGCAGGTGAAAGTGGAGATGGGGCACGCTTTGCTGAGCGTCCTTTCCGCAGTTACTCACCACGCGAAATCCGCTTTCCAGATTCAGCTCTTTGGCCAGCTTGGCGATGACCGTCATCATGTGGGAAATGATGGAGGCGTTTTCCTCGGTGACGGCGGCGACACTTTCAATGTGTTCCTTGGGGATGACGAGGAGATGAACGGGAGCCTGAGGGGAAATATCGTGAAACACAAGGCACTTATCGTCTTCGTAAGCCTTGTTGGAGGGAATGGTTCCCTCTGCAATGCTGCAAAACAGGCAGCTCATACATAACCTCCCTTTCTGTTGTGTCGTTGCTCTTATTACAGTCCCAACTGCGCTTTGACAACCTCGCCGGCTGCGGCCAAAGCTTCGTCAATCATATCGGGACGGGAAGCGCCGCCCATGGCGTTGTCGGGACGGCCGCCGCCGCTGCCCTCCGCCTTTTGGGCTACCGCCTGCACCAGCTTGCCCGCGTGGATGCCGGCGGCCACCGCTTCTTTTCCGGCAAAAGCCAGCAAGGTGACCTTGCCTTTGGGGTCTTTCTGGTCGTTCATGGCGATTACCCCAACAATGTCGGGGTGTTTGGATTTGAGGGAGTCGGCAGTCTTTTTCAGCGCGTCCACGCTGTCCACGTTGAGCAGCATGGTCAGCAGGCGCACCGGCCCAATCTGGGGCATGTTGCCGGTCAGTTCCTGGGTCTGATAGGCGGCCAGCTTCTGGGTCTGTTCGTCCAGCTGCTTTTGCAGGGCCTTTACCTGAGCGTTCAAAGCGCTGACCTTGGCAGGAATGTCCGCGACGGGGCAGGATTTGAGCAGCTCGCTGGTTTCCCGCAGCAGGGCTTCCTGCTGGTGGATGGTCTCCAGGGTGTTCCAACCGGTCACCGCCTCGATGCGGCGGACTCCGGCGGCCACGCTGGATTCATGGCGGATTTTAAAGAGCCCCAGTTGGGCGGTGTTGGACACATGGGTGCCGCCGCAAAGCTCGATGCTCTGGCCGGAGATGTTGCAAACCCGCACAATCTCGGAATACTTGCTGTCAAAGAGGGCAAGGGCTCCCTGGGCCTTGGCTTGGTCGATGTGCTGTTCGGAAATGTTGACGTCCAGGCCGTCCAGAATCATCCGGTTGACCTTGCGCTCAATCTGCTCCAACTCCTGCGGGGTGACGGCGGAGAAGTGGGTGAAGTCAAACCGGCAAACGTGCTCGTCCACCATCTGTCCCGCCTGGTGGACGTGGGTGCCCAGCACTTCCCGCAGGGCGGCCTGCAGCAGGTGGGCGGCGGTGTGGTTGCGCATAATGGCCCGTCTGCGGTCTTTATCCACGATGGCGGTGAGGGTGTCTCCTACCTTGATGGAGCCGGAAGACAGCTCGCCGATGTGGAGAATATGCCCCGTGGGGGACTTTTTGGTGTCCCGAACGGTGAAGACACTGCCGTTTACGAATTGAAGGGTGCCGGTATCCCCCACCTGGCCGCCGCTTTCGGCGTAGAAGGGGGTGGTTTCCAGCAGCAGCATGGCTTCGTCCCCTTCGGAAAGGGTGCCCACCAACTCGCCGTTTTTCAGAATATTCAAAAGCTGAGTTTTGGCGGAAAGGCTTTGGTAGCCCACAAAGGTTTCGCGGAATTCCAGACCGGCCAGGACGTCTTCCTCCCAGCCCAAATCGCCCAGTTCCTCCCGGGCTTTGCGGGCCATTTCCCGCTGGCGCTGCATCTGGGCAAGGAAGCCTTCCTCGTCGATATCGATGCCGTGGTCCCGGGCAATTTCCCGGGTCAAATCCAGCGGGAAGCCAAAGGTGTCGTAGAGTTTGAACACATCTTCGCCGGGCAGGCAGTAGCCTTCGGCAATCATTTTGGTGTCCACACGGTCCAGCAGGGACTGCAGCAGGTTCATGCCCTGCACAATGGTCTTTTGGAACCGCTCTTCCTCAATGCGGATGACCTGGCGGATGTAGTCGGCGTTTTCCAAAAGCTCCGGATAGGCGGTTTTGTTCTCCTCAATGACCCGGTCGCAAACCTTGTAGAGGAAGGGCTCCTCAATGCCCAGCAGCCGTCCGAAGCGGGCGGCCCGGCGCAACAGGCGGCGGAGGACATAGCCTCTGCCCTCGTTTTGCGGCACCACGCCGTCCCCCACCAAAAAGACGGTGGAGCGGATGTGGTCGGTAATCACCCGCAGGGCCACGTCGGTTTTTTCGTCCTCTTTGTATTTCACGCCGGCGATGGAGGCGATTTCACCCATGATGTTCTGAACGGTGTCCACCTCAAAGAGGCTGTTTACCCCCTGCATAATGCAGGCCAAGCGCTCCAGGCCCATGCCGGTGTCGATGTTGGGATGGTCCAGGGGGGTGTAGTGGCCCTCTCCGTCGGAGTTAAACTGGGTAAAGACCAGGTTCCAGAACTCCACATAGCGGTCGCAGTCGCAGCCCACGGCGCAATCCGGTTTGCCGCAGCCGTGTTCGGGGCCCCGGTCAAAGTAAATTTCGGAGCAGAGGCCGCAGGGGCCGGAACCGATTTCCCAGAAGTTGTCCTCTCTGCCCAGGCGCACGATGCGGCTGGGGTCTACGCCGACTTCCTTGGTCCAGATGTCAAAGGCTTCGTCGTCGTCCTGGAAGATGGAAACCCACAACCGGTCGGTGGGAATCTTAAGTTCTTGAGTGATGAATTCCCAAGCCCAGTGGGTGGCCTCCCGCTTAAAGTAATCGCCGAAGGAAAAGTTGCCCAGCATTTCAAAGAAGGTGCCATGGCGGCTGGTTTTGCCCACCCGCTCGATATCAGGGGTGCGGATGCACTTCTGACAGGTGGTCACCCGCTTGCGAGGGGGAGTTTCCAATCCCATAAAATACTTCTTGAGAGGAGCCATACCCGAGTTGATGAGGAGCAAGCTTGCGTCTTCCCGAGGCACCAGAGAGGCGGAGGGCAACCGCAGGTGCCCTTTGGACTCAAAAAAAGTAAGGAAGCGCTCTCGCAGCTCGTTCAGGCCCATCCATTCCATTTAAAAAACCCCTTTATGCAATATCTGGTGTGTTTTTCTATTCTGCAGTCCTATCATCCTGCCTGGTCTATATCTGCTCTACCCAGAAAAAGGCAGAAAAATACAGAGAGCGCGAATTTTTCGCGCAGGCTGGTTGACAAAATGTAAACAAAATTTGATTCCAGTAGACATTATATAGCCAAACACCGCTTGTGTCAATGAAATCTAAACGCAGCAACACCCGCAAAACCTCGTTGCAAGCCTTGCGGGTGTTGGCGAACATGAGTGTGGGACTTTGCAGAACGTCGGCCCTTTTATTTAAACATGCGGACGCTGATGACGCCGTCCAAAGCCTTGATGCGCTCAACCATGTCGACGGTGACCTGGCCGTCGATATCCATTATGGTATAGGCCAAACCGTTCTTGGAGTTGTTGGTGAGGTTGTTGATGTTGTCTCCGATGCAGGAGGAGATTTGGGCAATCATGGTGGGGATGTTTCGGTGGGTGACGGTGATTCTGCCCCGACCGGAACGGGGAATCTGCATATCGGGGAAGTTGACGGAGTTGCGCACGTTGCCGGTCTCCAAAAAGTCCTTAAGCTGTCTGGCCGCCATTTCGGCGCAGTTTTCCTCGCTTTCGGGGGTGGAGGCGCCCAGATGGGGCAGTGCGATGACGCCGGGTTGTCCCAGCAGCTTGTCGTTGGGGAAATCGGTGACGTAGCAGCGGACCTGCCGGTCTTCCAGGGCGGCCAGCATGTCGTCGTCGTCCACCAGCTCGCCCCGGGCGAAGTTGAGGATGCGCACACCGCTCTTCATGGCGTTGAGGGACTGGGAGTTGATCATGCCCTTGGTCTCCCGGGTGGCGGGGACGTGGAGGGTGATAAAGTCGCAGACGTCGTAGATTTCTTTCAGCGTGTTGGCGTGGTGCACGCCCCGGTGAATTTTAAAGGCGGTGTCCACCGAGAGGAAGGGGTCGTAACCGTACACTTCCATTCCCAGTTCCACGGCGGCGTTGGCCACCAGCACACCGATGGTGCCAAGGCCAATAACGCCCAGCTTTTTCCCCTTGATTTCGGGACCGGTGAATTTGGATTTGCCCGCTTCCACCAGCTTGGGCACTTCGTCGCCCCGGCCGCGGAGGGACTGCACCCATTCCATGGCGGGGAAGATTTTGCGGGCGCTCATCAGCAGCCCCATGATGGTCAATTCCTTGACGGCGTTGGCGTTGGCGCCGGGGGTGTTGAAGACGGCGATGCCCAGCTCGGTGCAGCGGTCCACGGGGATGTTGTTGACTCCGACTCCCGCCCGGGCGATGGCCAGCAGGTTGGGGGGGAGTTCCATCTCGTGCATGGAAGCGGAGCGGACGATAATGCCGTCCGGGTTTTCAATGTCTTCTCCCACCTGGTAATTGGAAGAGGAAAACACCGCAAGTCCCGCAGGGCTGATTTTATTGAGCAACTTTATCTTGTACATGGCAAGCTAAGTCCTTTCCAATCTTGATGTGTCAAACAACCGATGCTTTACGGCCGACAGCCTTTGAGGCAGCTAATTTTTTGTTGCCGCGATGAAGCGCAAATCAAGAATGGCTCTTTTCAAATTCGTGCATGAATTTGACCAGAGCTTCCACGCCGGCCTGAGGCATGGCGTTGTAGATGGACGCCCGCATGCCGCCAACCGAGCGGTGTCCCTTGATGTTGCGCAGACCGTTCTTGGCGGCTTCGGCGACAAACTCTTTGTCCAGATCGGGGTCTCCGGTGACAAAGGTGACGTTCATGATGGAGCGGGCTTCCGGCACCGCCGGCGCTTTGAACAGCTTGGAGTGGTCCAGATAATCGTAGAGAATCTTGGCTTTGCGCACGTTGATTTCCTTCATGGCCTCAAGGCCGCCGATTTCGTTTTCCAGCCAATCCAGAACCAGGCTGCACATGTAAATGCACCAGCAGGGCGGAGTGTTGTACATGGAGTTATTTTTGATGTGGGTGGCGTAATTGAGCATGGTGGGGGTGTAGGGCAGGGCCTTGCCCGCCAAATCCTCCCGAATGATGACCAGGGTAAGGCCGGCGGGAGCCACGTTCTTTTGGGCTCCTGCGTAAATCAGGCCGTACTTGCTCACATCCACCGGCTCGGAGAGGATGCAGCTGGAAAGGTCGGCCACCAGCGGAATATTCCCCGTATCGGGCAGATAGGGGAACCGGGTGCCGTAAATGGTGTTGTTTTGGCATAGGTGCACGTAGCTTGCGTTGGCGTTGAATTGGATGTTCTTTGGCTCCGGGATGTAGGTGAAGTTTTTATCCTTACTGGAAGCCACAATATTCACGGTGCCAAATTTTTGTGCCTCCTGAGCCGCCTTTTCAGAAAACTGCCCGGTGACGATATAGTCGGCGCAGCCGTTTTCTCCCATCAAATTCATGGGAACCATAGCAAATTGAGTGGAGGCGCCTCCCTGAAGGAACAAAACCTTGTAATTGTCGGGAATGGACATGACGCGACGCAACCGCTCCTCACACTCTGCGGCTATGGCCTCAAATTCGGGAGAGCGGTGACTCATTTCCATAACGCTCTGGCCGGAGGAGCCATATTCCACGAGCTCTGCCGCAGCACGGCGCAGAACCGATTCAGGAAGGGTGGAAGGTCCGGCGGAAAAATTGTATACACGGGACATGATGACACACAGCCTCCTTATAATAGTCACAATATTGTTGCTGTAATACTTTATCCGGCTGCCTCGCAAAAGCAGGGCGGGAATTCCAATTATTATAGCACAGATACAGGTAAAATCAAGTCTTAATGCCATATTCTGTCATTTTATAAAAAACCGACCTTCATTCAAAACGGAATAAAAATTCATAATTATTACTAAGAAATACCGAATGATTTGTCTTATGCTACAGATATTCCTCCCACGCCCAAACAATATTTGTAAAGAAACGGGATATCCTCCCCAAAAAGTATCAAATTATTAAAAATTCCAAATACGGCTTGACATATGCCCATAATTTATATAAATTGATAATAACACTGAGGGGACTTCTATAATCAAGGATGTTGCCTTGTGGGAAGAAGACTCTGCATCACGGTATTGCTGTGACCGGTACCGTGCCAAGAATCAGGGGAATGGGGAACTAATTATTATGAAGTGTGTGATTCGATTAGCCGCAGGTTTGATGGCTGCGGCGTGTCTTGCCGGCTGCGGTTCCGCAAAGGCGGAGAGCGTCAGGCAGCAAGGTGAGGCGAAAGCCGTTGTGATGACGGCGGAGGCCGAAATCAAGAAAACGGTTTTGTTTGCCGACCCCATTGGGGCGGCCGCCGCCATCTATGACAGTATGGAGACGGAACCTTCTCTGACCGAAGTGGACGAGAGCACGGTGGAGGAAGTGTTTGGAGTACCGGCGGAGGACGTCGACGAAGTGGTGGCCTACACCTCCGACCCCAAAAACGGCCTGTGCGATTTGGCTTTGATTCTGCCCAAGGAAGGCAAAGACGACGAAGTGCGGGAGGCCCTGATGCAGTATGCCGCTGTGCGGGCCGAGTCCTTCAAGAACTACGACATATTGGGAGCCTACTCCATTGCGCAGAATGCCACCGTGTTCAGCCAGGGGGACTATGTGGTCATGCTGATGCTGCCGGACAACGATCAGGCGAGAGACATCCTGGATGAGTACATGCCCCAGTAGGATGGAAATGAAAAAGAAACACTATGAAATGTCTGCGGGAGCCGGCCTGCGCAAGCGGGTCGGCTTTCTGGATGAAGTGCGGGGATTGTGTATTTTGCTCATGGTGCTGTACCATGGGGCTTATGACATCATTTATCTTTTTGGCAGGGAGATTCCCGCCTTTCACTGGCCGCTGATGAATTTCGCCCAGCCTTTTGTAGCGGGGATTTTCATCTTTATCTCGGGGATTTGCTGCCGCTTTTCCCGCAGTAACCTGCGTCGGGGGCTTATTGCCCTGACGCTGGGATTGCTGATCGGGGGGGTTACCCTGCTCTTTTTGCCTCAGCAACCCATTTATTTTGGCATCCTTCATTTTCTGGGGACGTCTATGATTTTGTTTGCCCTCTTGCAGCCTATGCTGGATCGGTTGGCTCCGCTCCCGGGCATTTTGCTGTGCCTGGTGCTGTACCTCTTTACCTTTGGGGCTCAGCGCGGCTATTTGGGGCTGCCGGGCGTTCCCCTTATCCTGCTGCCGTCGTCTTGGGCGACCCGGCTTTGGTTGTTGCCATTGGGCTTTGCTTCCGGCGGGGTGGATTATTTCCCCCTGTTGCCCTGGCTCTTTGTCTTTTTGGCCGGCAGCTACCTGGGAGTTCCCTTTGTCCACCGGGAAATGCCGGAATTTTTCTACCGCAACCGTTCGAGGTTTCTCAGCGCCGTCGGCCGACACACCATTTACGTCTACCTGCTGCACCAGCCGGTGCTGTACGGGCTGTTGTACGGATTCTTCTACCTGTACGGAAAATTCACCGGAGCGTAAAACAAACAAGGCGGAACCTTTTGGGTTCCGCCTTTTGCAGTTATGTAGCGATTACAGATCCTTGTATTTTTCGTAAATCTTCGGAATGTCGTCCACAGTCAGGCGGCCGTAAACATCTTCGTTGATGGTCAGAACGGGAGCAAGTCCGCAGGCGCCGATGCAGCGGCAGGCGGTCAGCGAGAACTTCCCGTCGTCGGAGCACTGACCGGCTTCTACTCCGAAGACTTCGGCAATCTTGTCCAGAATGTTTTTGGCGCCTTTGACATAGCAGGCGGTGCCTAAGCAGACCGAAATCTTATACTTGCCTTTGGGAACCAGAGAAAACTGCGAGTAGAAAGTAGAAACGCCGTAGACTTCTTCCAGCCGTACGCCCAGACCGTCGGCCACCATCTTTTGCACTTCAATGGGCAGATAGCCGTAAATATCCTGGGCTTTTTGCAGGGCAGTTACCAAAGAGCCGTTAGTCTTTTTGATGTCAGCGAGCACTTCCATCAACTGAGCTTTTTGCTCCGGAGTGCCCCGAAAAGGTATCTTGGTAATTTTATTGGCCATAAAGCTCAAACCCCTCCCTGGTGCTTTGTAAAAAATTCCGATTTTTTTGACTTGGATATCAAACCAACGGTCTTCATTATAGCAAGCTTGGATATAAAAATCTACAGTGACCTGTGCCAAAGAATTGTGAAAAAATTATCTAATATTGCCAAGGATTCGCCAAACGGTTGAAAAATACAGCAATGTGATATAATAATCCTGTTAGAAATTTTACATGAAGGGGCGATTGCGTTGCATACCATACAGGTAAAGGGAATGTCCTGCCAGCACTGTCAGGCGGCTGTCAAGGAGGCGTTGGAGGAGCTGGGCCTCACCCAGGTGGAGGTGGACCTGAAAACAGGGCGGGTGACCTATTCCGGCGAGGTGGAGGAACAAGCTCTGCGGGACGCCATCGAAGAAGCAGGCTACGAGTTGGCATAACAGGCGGAAAGGGCGGCACAGCTGCCCTTTCTTGCTGTCAATCTGTACAATGTAAAACAATGTGTGTTATAATAACCAAATAGACTTATTTTCAAGAAATCATCCCAACATTCGGTGGAGTTCTACGGACTTCGCTGTTGCCACCGATGCCAAATCGAGTGCGTTCGACAGAATACCGAAAGCATTTTATATACGGATACCCAACGATAAGGAGATTTTATGAAAGACGCCCGGCTGATTGCCGCAGAGGCACTGCTGAAACTGGAACAGAGGCAGGCGTGGTCCAATCTGACCTTGGACCATGCTCTGGAGCATCACACCCTCAAGCCGGAGGAGGCAGCGTTTGCGGCGGCTCTTTTTTACGGGGTCATCGAGCGGCGCATCACCTTAGACGCCTGCATCGCCGTCCATTCGGCCAAAAAGCCGGAAAAACTGGACGCCGCCGTATTGTGCGCGCTGCGTCTGGGCGTCTATCAGATTCTATACATGAATTCCATTCCCCACAGCGCCGCCGTGGACGAAAGCGTAAAGCTGGTCAAAAAGCTGCGCAAAACCCAGGCCTCGGGCTATGTCAACGGGGTGCTCCGCTCTTTTTTGCGGGCGGGGGCCCATATTCCCCTGCCGGAGCAGCCTTTGTCCCTCCGGCTTTCGGTGGAGTTTTCCTGCCCCGAACCTTTGGTGAAAAGCTGGCTTTCCGCCTATGGGGAAGAGGCGGTGCGCCGCTTTTTGTCCGGCAGCGTGGGCCGCGCTCCCACTGCTCTGCGGGTCAACACCCTGCGGACTACCCCGCAGGAACTTATGGAGCGTCTGGCGGAGGAGCAAATTGCCGCAACCCTTCACCCTCATATCCCCAACTGCCTGATGGCGGAGGGAGGGGCCCTGCACAAAACCAAAGCCTTTCAGCAAGGGCTGTTTCACCTGCAGGACCCGGCCAGCCAGCTCTGCGCTTTGGCGCTGGGAGCGTCTTCCGGCATGCGGGTGCTGGACGCCTGCGCCGCTCCGGGGGGCAAGAGCTTTACCATTGCCCAGCAGATGAACAACCAGGGTGAGCTTATCGCCTGCGACCTTCATCCCAAGCGGGTGGGGCTCATCGAAAAGCGAGCAAGGGAGATGGGCCTGGACTGCATTCAGGCCCAAAGCCGGGACATGACTCGGTATGCTCCGGAGCTTGGAACCTTTGACCGGGTGCTCTGCGACGTTCCCTGCTCGGGGTATGGCGTAATTCGCCGCAAGCCGGAAATCAAATATAAAGGATTGGAAGAAATTTCCGAACTTCCCAATATTCAGTATAAAATCCTGGAAACTACTGCACAATATTGTAAAGTGGGTGGCGTTTTGCTCTATTCCACCTGCACCATTCACCCGGCGGAAAACGGGGAGGTGCGGGAGAAGTTTTTGGCGGCTCACCCAGAGTTTTCTCCCCTACCGCTGGGAGGCTTGTTGGGGGAGGACTCCCAGCGCACGCTGATGGGGGAATGGGATGCCGACGGCTTTTATCTGGCCGCCTTTAGGAGGGAGAAGCCGTGATCAATCTACTGGACCTGACCCTGGAAGAACTGGAGGAACTGTTGGCCGGTTGGGGAGAGGCTTCCTTCCGGGCGGGGCAGTTGTTTCAATGGCTGCACCAGCATCTTGCCACCAGCTTTGACCAAATGACCAACCTGCCTAAGTCCCTGCGCCAGCGGCTGGAGGAAAACTGCACCACCGGCAGTTTGATTTTGAAAAAAAGACTTGTTTCCGCCATCGACGGTACGGTAAAATACTTATACGGCTTGTCAGACGGCAATGCGGTGGAGGGCGTGCGGATGCGCTACAAACACGGCAACAGCCTGTGCATCTCCACCCAGGTGGGGTGCCGGATGGGCTGCGGCTTTTGTGCCTCCACCCTGGGAGGGCTGGTGCGCAACCTGACCGCCGGCGAGATGCTGGGGGAAGTGTACGCCGCCGCACGGGACCTGCCGGAAGGAGAAAAAATCGGCAGCATTGTGCTGATGGGAATTGGGGAGCCTCTGGACAATTTTGACAATGTCTGCAAGTTTCTGGAGCTGCTCTCCCATCCCAAGGGGTTTGGCCTGAGTCTGCGCCATGTGTCCCTTTCCACCTGCGGTTTGGTGGACGGCATCTACAAACTGGCGGAAAAGAAATATCCCCTCACCCTTTCGATTTCTCTCCACGCGCCGGACGATGAGTCCCGCTCCGCACTGATGCCGGTAAACCGCAAATACAACATCGAAACGCTGCTGGCCGCCTGCCGGGATTACTTTGCAAAAACCGGGCGGCGGGTGAGCTTTGAATACACTCTAATTCATCAAAAAACAGACCAGGTGCATCAAGCGCGGCGTTTGGCGGCACTGTTAAAAGGAATGAACTGCCATGTCAATCTCATTCCCCTCAACGCCGTGCGGGAGCGGGAACTTTCCCGCAGCACGCCCCGGGCGGTGCGGGAGTTTCAACAGGAGCTGGAAAAGGCGGGGATTACCGTGACGGTGCGCAGAGAGCTGGGTGCCGACGTCATGGCCGCCTGCGGCCAACTTCGCAGGGAAAGTAAAGAATCTTCTTCGACATAACCCAACCGCTTTGCAAGCGGTCATGCGGTGATACAGAACCGGCAACCTTTTGGGGGTGGACGTCTTGTTAAGCATATATGCAGGCTCCGATACGGGGCGGGTTCGCAAAACCAATCAGGATTATTATGATTACAAGATCCTGGGGGAGGAGCTTGCCTTTGCCGTCCTGTGCGACGGCATGGGAGGTCAGAACGGAGGCCATGTGGCGGCGGAAAAGGCAACCGGTTTTGTCGCCGAAGCGCTGGCGCGGGATCTTCGTTCCGGCATGACCGAAAGCAGCCTGCGCAATGTCATGCAGTCGGCCATTGCGGGAGCCAACGCTTTGGTCTATGATATTGCCTGCAAGGACGCCAAACTGGCAGGCATGGGAACCACCCTGATTGCCGCCGTCTTTGACGCGGGGCATGTGTTTATCGCGTCGGTAGGAGACAGCCGCGCCTATTATATTCCTGCGTCGGGAGAGGAAGTCCAGCTGACCAAGGACCACACGGTGGTGCAGATGCTTTTGGATATTGGAGAAATTGACCGGGAGCAGGCGCAGCGCCATCCCCAGCGCCACTACATCACCCGGGCGGTGGGGGTTGCCTCTACGGTGGAGGCCGATTATTTGGAGCATCCCATACAGCCGGGGGATATGATTCTGCTTTGCAGCGACGGGCTCTACCACTATGTGGAGGCGGGAAGCCTTGCGAACCTGGTACGGGAAAGTGTGGCAGCCAAAAGCGTGGACAATTTAATTAACCTGGCCAATCAGGCGGGCGGTGCCGACAACATCTCCGCCGTGGTGATGTGCTGGGAAAGCGGCGATATCGCCGGAACACGGCCCCAACAGCAGGCCGCTGACCGGGGAGGAGAATTAAGTGGATCATAATGCCGACAAGTATCTGGGCAAACGCCTGGAAGGACGATATGAAATACAGGAACTCATCGGCACCGGAGGCATGGCCAATGTTTACAAGGCCTACGACATCATCGACCAGCGGACGGTGGCGGTTAAAATTCTGCGGGACGAATACCTGACCAACGAAGAGTTTCTCCGGCGCTTTAAAAACGAAAGCAAGGCCATCGCGGTGCTCAGCCACCCCAACATCGTTCGGGTGTACGACGTTTCCTTCACCAACCGGGTGCACTCCATCGTCATGGAGTACATCGACGGCATCACCTTAAAGGACTACATCGAAAACCAGGGCATCCTGACCTGGAAGGAAGCCGTTCACTTTACCTTGCAAATTCTGCGGGCGCTGCAGCACGCCCACGAAAAGGGCATTGTCCACCGGGACATCAAGCCCCACAACATTATGCTGCTGCCCAACGGCACCATCAAGGTCACCGACTTCGGCATCGCCCGCTTTGCCCGCAGCGAGGTCAAAACCATCACCGACCGGGCCATCGGCAGCGTCCACTACATCAGCCCGGAACAGGCGATGGGGGACAACACCGACGAAAAATCCGACATCTACTCCGTCGGGGTGATGCTGTTTGAAATGCTGACCGGCAAGCTGCCCTTTGAGGCGGAAACCGCGGTGAGCGTTGCCATTAAGCAGATTCAGTCGCAGGCGGTGCGGCCCACCGAACTCAACCCCAACATCCCCAAAGGGCTGGAGGACATCACCCTGCGGGCCATGCAGAAAAACGCCGCGCTGCGCTATCAAAGCGCCGCCGAAATGATTGAGGACATCGAACGGTTCAAGCAAAACCCCTCCATCCAGTTCGAGTACCGGTACAACAGCGAAAGTCCTCAGGCACAGCGCAAAAAATACCGCCGGGCTATCTCCGAAACCCGGGAAGAGGAGCAGCAGGCTATGGAAGCCAGGCGCAGACGCCGAACCCCTTATCTCCCCATTCTGACTGGAGTGACCTTTGCCTTTGTGCTGGCCTCCATGGCATTTGTGGGGCTGATGATCTGGCTGAATAATCCCTTTACCAAGGTACCGGAAATCGAAGTGCCCAATCTGGTGGGCGTCAAATTCGACACCGCCAAGGAACAGTACGCCGACCAATTTGAGCTGGTGCAGGAAGCTGTCAGCAACAACGACGAATGGGGCCCCGGCATCATCTTTGAGCAGAGCCCCAAGTCGGGACGCACCATTCGGCAGGGCGGCACCGTAAAAGTAAAAGTGTCCAGCGGGCAGTTGATTGTCACCATCCCCAACTTTGAGCGGCGGCCTGCGGAACAGGCCATTCAAAAGCTGGAAGAGCTGGGGCTGGTGCCGGAGGAAAAGCAAATCTACCACGACGATATTCCGGCGGGTAGCGTCATCTACACCGACCCTTCCAAAGATTCGCAGGTCAACGCCGGAACCAAGGTGTATGTCTACGTCAGCCTTGGACCCGACGAAGCTTGGACAACCGTTCCCAACCTGGTGGGACTGACGGTGGACCAGGCAAGGCATCTGCTGGAAATCAACAACCTGCGGATGGGCAACGTCACCGAAGAGCCCGCCCTGGAGCCTGCCGGCACCATCGTGGCCCAGGACCCGGATTCCGGCAGCGTGCAGATTGAAGGCACCGCCATCAACGTCATTGTCAGCACCGGAGCGGGCGGCGAATTCAAGCGCATCGCCATTCCGGTGGAGCTGCCCGCCGACGTGGATGAATTGGTCACCTTCCAAGCCTATCAGGATGGAAAACTGGTTCAGGAAGAAACCCTCAACCCCTCCGAGGTGGGAACTTGGAAGCCCTGGTTTACCGGAGAAACCGAAGAAGTTTACATTGAGGTGTATATGAACGGCAAGCCTTATAAGCAATACGAACTCAATTTTGAAACCCGGACTTTCCAGGACGTCACCGGCGGCGCCGACCTGCCGGGCAACCGGGGCATGGCACGCCCCAGAGATAACCGTTGAGCGGGAAAGAGCTGGTCGGCCGCATTTGGAAGGCGACCGCAGGGTTTTACTATGTGAAGACGGAGGACGCGCTCCTTGAATGCCGCGCCAGAGGGGTGTTCCGCAAAGAGGGAAACACTCCTCTGGTGGGGGACATGGTTCGCGTCTCCCTGACCCCGGACGGCAAGGGCACCGTCAGCGAAATCCTGCCCCGCAAAAACAGTTTGGTGCGCCCGCCTTTAGCCAATCTGGACCGGATGGTGCTGGTGCTGTCGGTAACCGACCCCGAACCCAACTTCTATGTGGCCGACTCTTACCTTGCCATTTTGGCCCATCGGGGCATCGACGCCATGATTGCCCTCACCAAATCGGATTTGGCCGACCCTTCGGAGCTCAAGCTGCTGTATGCCGGCGCCGGATACCCCGTTTATGTGGTGGGACAGGGGGAAGAGGAAGGCCTTTCCGCACTGGTAAACGCCCTCTCAGAGGGAATCAGCGCTTTCTGCGGCAACAGCGGCGTGGGCAAGTCCACCCTGCTCAACCGCATCGACCCGCGCCTTGCCCTCCCCACCGGAGACACCAGCCGGAAGTTGGGGCGGGGCCGCCACACCACCCGCCATGTGGAGCTGATTCCATTGCCGGGCGGGGGCCTTGTGGCCGATACCCCGGGATTTTCCTCCATCGAGATGCTGCGGATGGGACATATTCCAAAAGACGAGCTGGCGTTTTGCTTTCCCGAGTTTGCCCCTTATCTGGACAAGTGCCAGTTCAACAACTGCTCCCACACCAAGGAAAAGGGCTGCGGTGTCCTGCAGGCTTTGGAGCAGGGGCAAATCGACCCTCGCCGGCACGAAAGTTACTTAAGGCTCTATGAGGAAGCCAAACAGGTGCGGGAATGGGAGGTATAGCTTTGAACTGCGAAAAGCCTGCGACAGCCTATCCCTGTGTGGTGATAGGCGCCGGAGAAATAAGGGATTACGAGGCGGTGTCGGCTTTGTTGGAGCCGGACGCCTTTGTTGTATGCGCAGATGGCGGTCTGGAACACTGCCTCCACATGGGGCTGACTCCCCATCTTCTGGTGGGGGACTGGGATTCCCTGACGGGAGCCGTTCCCGCCGGTGTGGAGCGGGTGCCCCTTTCCCCCGACAAAAACTACACCGACTCCTATCACGCCGTGCAGGAGGCCATGGAGCAGGGATACCGCCGCCTGCTGCTGACGGGAATGCTGGGCGGGCGCCTGGACCACACCCTCGCCAACCTGGGACTGTTGGCTTATGCGGTGGAGAAAGGGTGCGGCGCCCTGCTGACCGACGGCGTCTGCCATGCCTACGCATTGATGGGAAAAGGTGAGCTACATCTGCCCCAACGGTCGGGATGTTATTTTTCGCTGTTGGCGTTGGCGCCCTGCCGGGGAGTGACCATTCTGGGAGGGAAGTACCCTCTGAACGATTATCCCCTATCCCCTTGGGACCCCAGGGCGGTCAGCAACGAGTTTTGCGGCAGCGACGTCATCGTTTTGCAGCAGGAGGGAGCGCTGATTGTGCTCTCCCAGCCCAAATAGAGCACCGTTTTGGTCAAAAGGAGGGAAACCATGAGAAAAACCTTAAGGCCCAGCCCTCAGATTGTGGAGGTGTGGCGGGCTTTGCTGGTTTGCGTCACTTTGGTGCCCGCCTTTCTGTGCTCTTTGATTTTTCGACCCGGTTCTTCCGTTTGGATGATTCTTACCTTCTTGTGGGTGGCTATCTTTTTGTTCTGCTACCTCTACTACCTTCCCGCCCGATTTCGAAGCCTTACCCTGGAAATTGCCGACGATTGCTTTACCCTTTCTTCCGGTGTGTTTCGGCGGGCGGTAAAGACCATTGCCTTTCAAAACATTCAATTTCTTTCCCTGCGCTCCTCCCCCCTTCACCGGTGCAAGAAGCTGTGCTCTCTGGTGCTGGTGGCTCCCGGCGGCCGAATGCAGATGCCGGGACTGAAGGAGGAGGAAGCCCGCCGCCTGGTCAATGTCTTTTTTCAAAAAGGTGAATAATTGATAGTAAAGCCCCTTAACTGGGGCTTTTTCTTTTCTTAAAATGACGTAAGGTAATTTTTTAAATTCAAAATTAAAAATTTGGCCATGTGTGTTTTGAATAAGCGTTTCCTGACAATAGCTTCAAAAATTTGTTAAATATGAGGGATTTTAGGAAGATACTTGATAAATTGAAGTGAGTACGGTATAGTGATGTGTGAAACTTCACAATTTCGTAGCTGCAAAAATCAGTGGGGAGGGCTACAGATGATATATTATGATAAGCATCGCAAAGTTTTGATGGAATCGGAATATCGCTATCAGCTGCAGGATAGGGATACCCCCAACCTGTACCGCGAGATGTTCCCTTATACCGAAATTCCCAAATGCACTTTTAACCATCGTACTAGTCCTCTGGACCCACCGGAAGAAATTTGGATTACCGACACCACGTTCCGGGACGGGCAGCAGAGCCGCGCACCCTACACGCCCGACCAGATTGTGCACCTCTTTAAGCTGCTCAGCAAGCTGGGGGGACCCAAGGGAAAAATCCGCCAAAGCGAGTTCTTCCTCTACAGCGACCGGGATAAGGAAGCGGTGCGCCGCTGCCAGGAACTGGGCCTGAAATACCCTGAAATCACCGGCTGGATTCGCGCCACGAAAAAGGATTTCCAGATGGCGAAGGAAATGGGCCTCAAAGAGGTTGGAATCCTGGTCAGCTGCTCCGATTACCACATCTATCACAAATTGAAGAAGAACCGCCGCCAGGCGATGGAAGACTATCTGGCCATTGTGAAGGAAGCTTTGGACGTGGGAATTCGCCCCCGCTGCCATTTCGAGGACATTACCCGGGCCAGCTTCTACGGCTTTGTGGTTCCCTTTGCCCATGCTCTCAACGAACTGTCCAAGGATAGCGGCATAAAAATCAAAATCCGCGCCTGCGACACCTTGGGATACGGCGTGCCTTATCCCGGCGCCTCCATGCCCCGGTCGGTGCCCGGCATCATTTACGGTTTGCGCAACTATGCGGGATACGAGCCGGAGCAGCTGGAATGGCACGGCCACAACGACTTTTACAAGAGCGTCGTCAACGCCGCCACTGCCTGGCTGTACGGAGCGGCCAGCGTCAACTGCTCGCTGCTGGGGATTGGAGAGCGCACCGGCAACACTCCCCTGGAGGCCATGGTCATTGAGTATGCCCAGCTGCGGGGCACCCTGGACGGTATGGACACCACTGTTATCCGGGATATTGCCGACTACTACGAGCATGAACTGGGATACCAGATTCCTCCCAAAACCCCCTTTGTGGGCAGCGAATTCAACATCACACAGGCGGGTATCCATGCCGACGGCATCCTCAAGGATGAGGAGATTTACAACATCTTCGACACCCGCACTTTGCTCAAATCCCCTCCCAGCGTAGCCATTTCCGCCACTTCGGGAGCGGCGGGGGTAGCCATGTGGCTTTCCACTAAGGTCTTTGGCGGCGAAAAGGTGGAAAAGGACGACCCCAGGGTCCTCAAGCTGAAAGAGTGGGTGGACGAACAGTACGCCAACGGCCGTGTGACGGTGCTCAGCAACCAAGAGCTGATGGATGCGGTTCGCCAACTCCATATTATTTAAATAGTAAAAAACATAAGCCCTTTGGATTCCCATCTGCTTGGAATCCAAAGGGCATTTTGTTATATAGTCTTCTAATTATACATCCAGTATTTGAGTTACTTTTAGGTGAGCGAAAGCGGGGTCGTTTTGCAAATCGATGTACAGAGGAGTGATGCTCCGGCTGCCCAACAAGCGCAGGCGGGGCCGTTCCGGCGCGCCCACATAGTTCTGCACCACCATGCACTGTACCCCCGAACTGAGCTTCACGCAGGTGCCGGCGGGGTAAAGGGAAATCAACCGGCGCAGTACCTCCACGATTTCGGGGTCGAACTTGGTGCCGGATTGAGATTGAATATACTGCATCGCTTCTGGGGGATAGAGCGGGTCCCGGAAGGGCCTGCGGGAGACAAGAGCATCGTACACGTCGGCGATGGCGATGATTTTTCCGTAAATGGAGATTCTTTTCTTCTTCAACCCGTAGGGATAGCCGGTGCCGTCGTAGTGCTCGTGATGATGCAGAGCACCGACACAGGCGTCGATGGAAATGGCGAAGTTTTCCTTCAAAAACTCAAATCCCATTTCGGTGTGTTTTTTCACCATTTCGAACTGTTGGGGGGAAAGTTCGCCGGGGTGGTAGAGAATTTCTCGAGGAAGGAAGATGTTGCCCAAATCGTAAAGCAGGGCGGCCATTCCCAAGTCCTGCAACTGATTGCCGGAAAGCCCCATTTCCACCCCCATCAGCAGGGACAACACAACCACGTTGGCCGCATGGTAAAAATCGTAGTTATCAAAGGGCTTGAGGTCAATGAGGTCCACCAGACGCCGCTTGTTTTCGATGAGGGCTTCGATGACGGAAAGAATGACCTTCTGCTGCTGGAGCACATTGGTTCTGCGGGGATTTTTGGGGTCCATGCGCTCCGCCAGGATTCTTAAATCCTTGGCCGCCTTGATGGTGGCAAGGCGCAGGTCCGGAGGGATGATATCCTGCACCACCACGTCATCCGTGGATGGGTCGAGGATATAGACGCCGGGGTACCCCAAATCGTTGAGGCGCTGAATCTGAGTGCTTTGCAGAACCAACCCCTCGCCCATAATGATTTCAAAATTCTCGCCGTAAATGTTGCTGCCCAGCACCATGCCTTCCCGGAGGCGTGCGAGAGATATATATCGCATAGTTTGCTTCCCTTTCCGAGGAGTTGTAGCATCCAGTACTTACCAGTTTACCGAGTCGCCCAGCCCTTGTCAATGTTGAGGCAAAAGGAAAAATATGAAAATAGGGGATTGATTTTACGAATTCTGGTAATTTTGAAAAGTTTATGATACTATAGCTTTAAAAGGTGGAAAAGGTGAAAGCAATGCTGCAGCAACGGAGACAGGAAATTCTGGAAAAAGTAAGAACCCAGCGCATGGTAAAGGTACTGGACCTGGTGAAGGAATACGGGGTTTCGGTGGAAACCATCCGCAGGGATTTGGAATATTTGGAAAGTGCCGGCCTGCTTCGAAGAGTGTATGGAGGCGCGGTTGCTCACGGCCTCTATGGGCAGGAGCCCACCTATTCTTACCGCGAAATGGTGAACTATCGGGAGAAGGCGGCCATCGGCATCAAGGCTGCCCAGCTCATCGAGGACGGGGACACCGTCATCTTTGACGTGGGCACCACCTGCCTGGAGGTGGCCCGCAACCTCAAGAACAAAAAGGACCTGACCATCATCACCAACGCCACCTTGATTGCCCACGAGATGTTGCGGCAGAACAACTGCCGGGTGATTTTGCTGGGCGGCGAGATGCGAGCCGGCGAGCTTTCCGTGTCCGGATATATCGCCGACCGAAATCTCAAAGATTTTTATGCCAACAAGATGATCATGGGGGTGGGGGGTGTCACGGTGGAACGGGGCTACACCGACTACCACCTGCAGGAAGCCAACACCAGGCGGTGCATGATAGAACAATCCGATTTGGTGATTGCGGTGGCGGATTACAGCAAAATTGGAGTCACCGCCATGAATTTTGTCTGCGATATCTCCCGGGTGGAAAAGCTGGTGACCGACTGGAGCACGCCCGAACCGGTCCTTCGAGCCTTTCGGGATAAAGGCGTCGAAGTGATTGTAGCCGAAGAGTCCGAAGCACAGAATCTTTAAAAATTGAGCCATGAAACCTCTCAATGCGGACCGCCGCATCGGGAGGTTTTTTATTGTGTCAAAGAATGAGGAATTCCAACATGAGGTTAGAATATATTATAAAAACATTAAATATTAATTATTAATTATGTCGATATTGACTTAATATGAAATTGGTGATATCCTAAATTTGCCAACATTACAACAAAAAATATTGGAATGTTGGCAAAAAGTCGACAAGGAAAAAAGGTCAAAACAACAAGGAGGGTTGGGAATGTCATTTAGCGATGTCATCATGTGGATCATGGCAATCGGTGCGATCATAGGCGGAATCGATCGCATCCTGGGCAACAAGTGGGGATTAGGCGAAAAGTTTGAAGAGGGCTTTAACTCCATGGGACCGTTGGCCCTGGGAATGGTGGGCATTGTGTGCTTAGCGCCCGTTATCTCCCAATATCTTGGGCCGGTTATCATTCCTGGGTTGACAGCCATCGGCGCGGATCCGGCTATTTTCGGCGCTATCCTTCCCAATGATACCGGGGGATACCCTCTGGCCATGAGCCTTGCCATCAACGAACAGGCGGGCTTGTTCTCCGGACTGATTGTGGCCTCCATGCTGGGATGCACCATCGTGTTCTCCATCCCTGTGGGGCTGGGCCTCATTGAAAAGTACGACCAACCTTATTTTGCCAAGGGCCTGCTGATTGGTCTGATTACCGTTCCGGTAGGCTCCATCGTCGGCGGCGCCATCGCCGGATATGACATGGCATGGTACTGATTAACAGCGTGCCGGTTATCGTCATTTCGGTGCTGCTGGCTCTGGGGCTGAAATTTATTCCCAACGGCATGATTAAGGGCTGCATTGTGTTTGGAAAATTCATCGTTGTGGTCATTACCATCGGATTGGCGGCGGCTGCCTTTGAGATGATGACCGGTGTGGTGCTCATTCCCGGAATGGCTCCCATCAGCGAAGCGCTGGGCATCATCGGAAGCATCGGCGTCGTGTTGCTGGGTACGTTCCCGGTGCTCTCCATTTTGACCAAAGTGTTGGAAAAACCTCTTTCCGCAGTCGGCAAGCATTTGGGAATGGACGCCACCTCCACCGCCGGTATTGTGTTTACACTGGCCAACTCCATTCCCGTCTATAAAATGATGAAGGATATGAACTCCCGGGGCAAGATTATCAACACGGCGTGGCTGGTACCCGCCACGGCTGCTCTGGGCGACCATCTGGGCTTTACCGCAGGCGTACATCCCGAAGCCATTACCGCGGTGGTGCTCTCCAAGCTGGTAGCAGGTGTTCTGGCGGTTGCGCTGGCCATGGTCATGACCAAGAGCACCGAAGCGGAAGACCGGTAGAGCCAGGAACTGAGAGCCAAGGCGGAAAAAGCAGAAGCGACTGTGTAAGGATATAGAACATAAGTTGAAAGGAGGAAAGCGCATGTCCAAACGGTATTATCTGGGACTGGACCAGGGAACCACCGGAACCACCGCCCTGTTGTTGGACGAAAACTGGAACATGGCGGCCAAGGGATACAAAGAGCACACTCAGTATTATCCGGAATCCGGCTGGGTGGAGCACGACCCCATCGAAATCTGGAACTCGATTTTGGAATCCATCGATATGGCCCTCAAAGAAGTGGGCGCCCAGGCGTCGGAACTTGTCTGCATCGGGTTGGACAATCAGGGCGAAACCTGCATGATTTGGGATAAAAATACAGGGCAGCCCGTTTATAACGCCATTGTGTGGCAGGACCGCCGCACGGCGCGGTACGCCGACCAACTGGCGGAAAAGTACGGCCCCATGATTCGGGAAAAGACGGGGCTGGTCATCGACTCCTACTTCAGCGGCACCAAATTTAAGTGGATTTTGGACCATGTGGAAGGAGCCATGGAGCGGGCCAAGGCAGGGGAGCTTCTGGCTGGGACTTTGGATTCCTGGATGATTTGGAAGCTGACCGGTGGAAAAGCCCACGTCACCGACTATTCCACCGCTTCCCGGACCATGCTCCTCAACATCCACACTGGCCAGTGGGACGATGAAATTCTTGAAATCCTGGGCATTCCCAAACAAATCCTTCCCGAAATCTGCGACAGCGCCCAGGTTTATGGCTATACCGACCCGGACGACTTCTTTGGAGCAAAAATTCCCATTTCCGGCTCGGTGGTGGACCAGCAGGCTGCTCTCTTTGGCCAGGCCTGCTACACTCCCGGCAGCGTAAAGACCACCTATGGAACCGGCTGCTTTATGCTGATGAACACCGGCGACAAGCCCATTTACTCCGAAAACGGCCTGCTCACCACGGTGGCGTGGGGGTTCGATAAAAAGCTCACCTTTGCCCTGGACGGCGGCGTGTACATAACGGGAGCCGCGGTGCAGTGGCTGCGGGACAAACTGCAAATTATCAAAACCTCCGCCCAAACCGAGGAGATGGCCATTGCCGCCGGCAATACGGGTGGCGTGTACTTTGTGCCGGCCTTTGCAGGTTTGGCGGCCCCGCATTGGGACCAGTACGCCAGAGGCACCATCGTGGGCATTACCGGAGGTACCACCAAGGAGCAGATTGTCCGGGCTACCTTGGAAAGCGTGGCTTATCAGGTCTACGACAACCTGGAAGTGATGAACCGGGATTCCGGCATCCCCATTCAGGTGATGCGGGTGGACGGCGGCATGGTTGCCAATAACTTCCTGATGCAGTTCCAGTCGGATATTATGGGCATCCCGGTGGATGTGCCGGTAATTACCGAAACCACTGCTTTGGGAGCGGCTTATCTGGCTGCTTTGGGCATGGGTGAATTCTCCAGCCTGGACGATTTGGCTTCCAAGTGGAAGCTGGGCCGCCGGTTCGAGCCCAAGATGAGCGCCGACCAGCGGGAAAGCCTGCTCCACGATTGGCACCGGGCGGTAGAACGGGCCAAAAAGTGGATTGAAGCGGAGAAAGAAGCTGTGACAGTCTAATCACATTGACAAGTAAAGATCCGGCCTGACCGACGGGGTCGGGCCGGATTTCAAAACGTTTCCTTTGAAAGGGGTCTTTCAACATGTTGCAAACCGATGTGCTGATTATTGGTGCAGGAGCGGTGGGCTGCGCCATCGCCCGGGAGCTCACCAAATATCAGCTGCAGGTTTTGGTGGTGGACAAAAACGAAGACGTGGGAGGCGACGCCTCCAAATCCAACAGCGCCATTATTCACACGGGCTACGACGCTCCGCCGGGAACGTTGGAATCCCAACTGGTGGTGGCTGCCAATCCCATGTACGAAAAGTTGACCCAGGAGCTGGATGTTCCCTATAAAAAGGTGGGGGCGATACTGCCCGCCATCACCGACGAGCAGTTCGAGATGCTGCCGGCTTTAAAGGAAAAAGCCTTTAAAAACCGAGTTTACGATGTGGAGTACCTGACCGGGGAACAGCTGCTGGCCATGGAGCCCAATTTGAACCCCGAAGTGAAAGCAGGGCTGTATATTCCGCGGGAGAATATTATCGACCCCTTTCTGCTGGTGGTTGCCTACGCCGAAAACGCACACCAAAACGGCGCCCGATTCCTGTTAGGCACAAAGGTGACGGGCATTCGGGTGGAAGACGGCAAAGTGGTGGCGGCTCAAACCACGGCGGGCGAAATTAAGGCGACCTATATTGTCAACGCAGCCGGCCTGTATTGCGATGAAATTGCCGCCATGGTGGGGAAGAACGACTATTATGTCAACCCCCGCAAAGGCCAGTTCTATATTCTGGATAAAAACACCTCCGTCAAGGTCAACCACATTGTGCTGCCCATCCCGACCAAGGTGACTAAGGGCAAGCTGATGTGCCCCACCGTTCACGGAAATATGCTGGTAGGCCCCACCGCCGAGGATTTGGAGGACAAGCAGGACTACTCCACCACCGCCGAAGGCCTTGCCAGCATCGAAGCCGATGTCCGCAAGCTGATTCCCAAAGTCAACCTCAGGGACAGCATTACACAGTACTGCGGCCTGCGCCCCAACCGCAATCCCGAGGGGCTCCGGGTGGACACCTACGACGACGTGAAAAATTACGTCAACCTTTCGGGAGTTCGCTCCACCGGCCTGACCGCTTCGGTGTCTCTGGGCAAGTATGTGGCCCAAACGCTCATTGAAATGGGGATGCCGGCCAAGTTCAAGCCCGACTTCAACCCCATTCGCAAGGGCATTCCCAGGTTCCACGAGCTGAGCAACGAAGAAAAAGATGCCCTCATCAGGCAAAATCCCCTGTATGGAAAGGTCATTTGCCGGTGCGAGACCATCACCGAAGGCGAAATTGTGGACGCCATTCACCGGCCCATTCCGGCTCGTTCGGTGGACGCCATCAAACGGCGGCTGCGTGCGGGGATGGGAAGATGCCAGGGCGGCTTCTGCGGCCCTCGGGTCATCGAAATTCTGGCCAGAGAACTGGGCGTTTCCACTCAGGAGATTTTGAAAAATCAGCCGGGATCTCACATGATTACCGGGCAAGTCCGCGGGGAAAGGGTAATGGCAAATGTATGAGCTGAGTTGTGACGTAGCAGTGGTGGGAGGAGGTCCCGCCGGATTGGCGGCGGCCGTCTCCGCTAAAAAGCAGGGAGCCGAAAATGTCCTCATTATCGAGCGGGACAGCGCCCTGGGAGGCATTTTGCAGCAGTGCATCCACCCTGGGTTCGGGCTTTCCTATTACAATGAGGAATTAACCGGGCCGGAATATGCAGGGCGTTTTATTCAGCAGGCGCAGGAACTGGGGGTATCTTCCCTGTTAAATTCCATGGTGCTGGAAGTGTTGCCCGACGGCACGGTGATTTGCACCAACCAGGAATACGGCATCACCAAAATTAAGGCCAAAAGCGTGGTGCTGGCCATGGGCTGCCGGGAGCGCACCCGGGGCAACATTCAAATTCCTGGCACCCGCCCCGCCGGCATCTATACCGCCGGCGCCGCTCAGCGGCTCATCAACCTGCAAAACGCCATGGTGGGCGAGCGGGTGGTCATCCTGGGCTCCGGGGATATCGGCATGATTATGGCCCGCCGGTTGACCCTGGAAGGCGCCAAAGTGGTGGCGGTGGTGGAAATCATGGACTTTTTGGCGGGTCTTACCCGCAACCGGGTCCAGTGCCTGGATGATTTCGGCATTCCCCTGCTGCTCTCCCACACCGTGACAAGAATCGTGGGAAACCGCCGGGTGGAAGGGGTATATGTGGCGAAAGTGGACGAAAACCGCAAGCCCATCCTGGAAACCGAAGAGTTCTACCCCTGCGACACTTTGCTGCTCTCGGTGGGCCTTATTCCGGAAAACGAGCTGAGCCGGGCGGCTCAGGTGGAGCTGAGCCCGGTGACGGGCGGCCCCGTGGTCAACCAGTGGATGCAGACCTCTATCCCCTGCATCTTTGCCTGCGGCAATGTGGTTCACGTCAACGACCTGGTGGACAATGTCTCTCGGGAAAGCGAAATCGCCGGCAGACAGGCCGCCCGTTACGCCATGGGCCTTTTGCCCCAGCCCCAAGGCACCGTGACCTGCGAGCCGGGGGATAATGTGCGGTACATCTGCCCGCAGCATATTGACCTGTCGGGAGAGGATTCGGAGGTGGACCTGTACTTCCGAGTCAATCGCCCGGAGGAAAAGGTGTTCGTCCGCCTGCTTTGCAACGGCAAGGAGCTGAAAAAGAAACGGGCGGTCAAGGTAAACCCGGGGGAGATGGAGCATCTCAAAGTTTCCCTGTCCGACTTGACGGCGGGAAAACTGGAAGTTTCGGTGGAGAAGGGGGCGTAGAGTATGACCGAAAAGAACATTATCTGCATCGTCTGCCCCGTCGGCTGCCACATCACCGTCCGCGGAGAGGGCCAGACGGTCCATTCCATCGAGGGCAACCAGTGCTCCCGCGGGGTGGAGTACGCCCGCAACGAGTTTATCCAGCCGGTGCGCATTCTCACCACCACCGTCAGGGTGGAGGGCGGCAGGACTCCTCTGTTGCCCGTCCGCTCCGACCGGCCGGTTCCCCTGGAAAAGCTGATGGCGTGCATGGATGTCATCAAAGAGGTGACGGTTTCCACGCCGGTACACCGCTATCAGGTGATTGTACCCAACATTCTGGGGACAGGCGCCAATATTGTTGCAACAGGAGAAGCCTCCTAAATCAACACCCCTCAATAGACAAACAAGCCGAAGGAGCAATCCTTCGGCTTGTTTGCGGTAGTAAAAATGGTAGTAAAATGTAAAAAGCAAGTTAGAGGTCGATGTCCTCCGAGTTGGTCAGCTTGAAGAACAGCAACAGGGACGCCACCATGGTGATGGTCAGGATGGTGGACAGAGCGGAAGCGGTTCCGTAGCCGCCGCGGCTGATTTCCTGGAAGATGGTAACCGTCATGGTCTGAGTCTTGCCGGTGTAGAGCATCAAGGTGGAGCTCAACTCATTGATGATGGTAATCCAGCTCAGGATGGCGCCGGACACAATACCGGGCACCATAACGGGCATCGTCACATTGAAGAAGGTCTGCATCGAGCCGTAGCCCAAGCTGGTGGAAGCTTCGTCGATGCTGGGGCTGATCTGCCGCAGAATGGCGGCGCTGGAACGCACCGTGTAGGGCATACGGCGCACCACGTAGGAAATGATGATGATGGCCGCGGTACCGCTGAGAATCATAGGAGGCTTGTTGTAGCTCATCAGAAGAATCAAACCGAAGATGGTGCCGGGAATAACGTAGGGGAACATGATGAAGATATCCAGCAGCTTGGAAAGCAGATTCTTCCGGCGCACCGTCAAGTAGGCAAACAGAGTTCCCAGGATGATGACGATGATGATGGAAATGATGGCGTACTTGAAGGTGTTGGTGATGGAGCTGAGGGACTTCCTAAACACGGTGGTGTAGTTGCCAAATCCGTAGCCTTCGGTCCACATAATGCCGTTGGAGTTGCGGAAGGAAATGGCAATGATATAGATTTGAGGCAGAGTGGCCAAAAACACGATGAGGTACACATAGGCGTGGGCCAGTACGTTGCTGATTCCCTTAAGCTTCTTGGCTTTGGGAGGATTCAGCATACTCATAGTGTAGTTTTTTCGGTTGGAAATATACTTTTGCAGGGAGAACACAATGGCTGCTACGGCCATCATAATGACGGCAACGGCGGAGGCAAAGTAAGCGTTGGTACCGGTTTCGCTTACCCACTCCTGATAGATGATGACAGGCAGAGTGCTATATCCCTCGCCAATCAAACGGGGAGTACCGTAGTCGGCAAACGCACGGAGGAAAACGATGGTTCCGCCGGCCAGAATGGTGGGCAATACCAAAGGCAGGCTTACCTTCACTACCTTTTGGATGCCGTGGTAACCAAGGCTTTCGGCTGCTTCTCCCAGAGAAGCGTCCACTTTTTTCAGCGCGCCTTTGGTATACATGTAGATATAAGGGAAGAGCTTGAGGGTAAAGACCAGAAGGATTCCGCCAAATCCGTAAATGCTGGGTATCTTAATGCCCAGAGCCTTGAAGAAGTTAGTGATAACTCCGTTGCGGCCCAACATCAAAATCCAGGAATAGGCGCCCAGGAAGGGAGGCGACAGCATGGAGATGATGATGAGAATATCGACAAATCTTTTACCTTTGATGATGAAGTTGGTGTTGATATAAGCCAGCGGCACACCAATCAGGGTAACCAAAACGGTGGCGCAGAACACCACAGCGACGCTATTTTTCAGGGCAACGCTGTAATAAGGGCGGGAAAAGAACTTGACGAAGTTGTCAAGGCTGAAACTGGCGCCTTCGGCGGTCTGGAAAGAATAGATAAGCATCCGTGCCACAGGAATGATCAAAAACATTCCAAAGAACACGATGGATACAATGCCCACAAAGCTCCAGAAGTCAAACCGGACGCCTTTCTTAAACATTGCTCTTCACCCCCGAAACCAGGGTAGTCAATTTGTCTTTATCAAAGAAGTTGATTCGACGGGTATTGACGGTCATATAAACGGTTTCGCCGGGTTCGTAAATCCGTTCGGCGCTGCTGGTGTCGGAAGTGACTTCCACAGGCTCTTTGGAGCCGAAGTCGATGTGGTAGTTGATGTATTTGCCCAGGAAGCGCTTGACGGTGACAACGCCCTTCATTCCCTTGTCCGGAGAGGTGAACATAAACTCCTCGGGGCGGACGTAAACCAGAATTTCCTGATTTTTCTGCAGGGGAACCAGGTTTTCCACTTCAATGACCAGGCCGGTTTCCATCCGAATGGCGGTTTTGCCGTTTTCCTGAGACAGAACGGTGCCGGTGAAGTGGCAGGAGTGGCCGATAAAGTCGGCGACAAAGGTGTTGTAGGGACGGGAATAGATGCGCTCGGGAGTCTCGATCTGCTGAATGTCGCCCTTGTTCATAACGGCGATGCGGTCAGAGATGGCGAGAGCTTCTTCCTGATCGTGGGTGACGTACACAGTGGTGATGCCGATCCGCTTCTGAATATCGCGAATAGCTTCCCGCATTTCCAGGCGGAGCTTAGCGTCAAGATTGGAGAGAGGTTCGTCCATCAGAAGCACCTGGGGCTGCACCACAATGGCACGGGCCAGAGCGACACGCTGTTGCTGGCCGCCAGAAAGCTTGTCGGGGTAACGATCTTTGTAAGGAGTGATCTGGACCACGTCCATAATCTCCGCGACACGCCTTTTGATTTCATCGGGTGGGAGCTTCTTGTTTTTCAAACCATACTCTATGTTGCGGTAAACAGTCATGTTTGGGAAGATAGCATAGTTTTGGAACACCATACCGAAATTCCGCTTATGAACAGGAATGTTGTTGATGACCTTGTCATCAAAGGCAATGGTACCGCTTTCAACAGAGTTGAAGCCTGCAATCATCCGCAGAAGAGTGGTTTTGCCGCAACCAGAAGGTCCCAGCAGGGTAAACAGCTCTCCGGCCTGAATGTTTGCCGAAAGATCGCGGATTACCACGTGGTCTTCGTATTGCTTCTTTACATTCTTAATATTAATTGATACTGCCATAGTGTGCTCCATTCCTCCGTAATGACATGACCGCCTTTGGCGGGCACAAATATGGATATAATGGGAGCGCCCGCAGCTTGTTACGGCGGCGGGCGCCATTTTTTATTTACTTACATTTCGGATATTCCGACTGAAACCTTAGGAAAGAGAAGTCCAGACATCCTGGAACTTGGTCTTGACATCGGAAGCGGAAACATCCTGAGGATAGGGAATGGAAACCAGATCAGCGGTAGCCACACGGCCCTCGGTGGTCATGGGAACATCCTTGCGGGCAGGGCGAACGTTCAGTTCGGCTTCCATAGCGGTCTGGCACTCCTTGGAAGTGACGAAGTCCACAAACAGCTTGGCGTTGTAGGAGTTGGCGCCACCCTTGATGATACCAATGTTGGAAGTACGCAGGGTGATGCCTTCCTTAGCGTAGACAGCGTACACATCGGCGCCGGCCTTCATATAGGAGATGGTCTTGTCTTCGTTGCACAGACCAACAGCATACTCACCTTCGACAACGTTCTGGTAAGCAGCGGAGGAACCGGAAGCCAGTTTGCCGTCCAGGTTGGCCAGGAACTTGGTGGCAAAGTCCCAACCGTCTTCGGTCTTATCGGTGGGAGTCATGGCAGCCAGCATGTTGATCAGCACTTCCAGAGCGGAAGAAGAGTCGGCGGGGCTGGCGAAGGAGATGTTGCCCTTCAGCTTCTCGTTGGTGAGGGATTCCCAACCGTCAACGGTGACGCCCAGCTCATTGATGAGGGTCTTGTTCACGATGATGGAGTTGACGTTGATGTAGCAGGGAGTGTACAGACCGTCAGCAGAGGTGAACTCTTCGAACAGGTCGGGAGTGTTGGGGGAAACATAGGGCTGCAGCAGGTCGGCGATACCGGTGTAGGTGGTGGCGCCGCCGCCCATCAGCACGTCGCCGTAGGGAGCGCTCTTTTCAGCGTTGATACGGCTGGCCAGCTCGCCGGTACCGGCGCTGACAACTTCCACGTTGATGTTGGGGTATTTCTCGTTGAACAGTTTGACAATCAGTTCGTACTCACTGGCGCTGGCAGATGTGTACAGGACCAGAGAATTGGTCTGCTCTTCGGCGGGCTCTGCAGCTTCGGATGCAGGAGCAGCGGACTCGGCAGGAGCGGCAGACTCAGCGGGTTGGGAAGCGGGAGCAGAAGACTGGTTGTTGCCGCCGCCGCAAGCCGTAAGTCCCAGTACCATAATGGCTGTCAGTAGAATGCTTAAGAGCTTTTTCATGTTTTTCCTCCTAGATCGTCATTCTTGGTTTGTTTCTGGCTGATATTGTCTCACACGGCGTAAACCGTGTTGAAACCTTATTTGGATTCCCAGGGCGGAGTGCTGGGCAGACACTTGCTGAAGCGTTCAATCAGCTTTTGCTGATAGGCTCCGGCAAAGCGGTCTTCCAGGAAGCAATCGGCGCCTTCCTCGCAGAACTCACGCCAAGACTGAATTTCCCGTCCCGGCAGGATGGGGTAGAACAAAATCCCGTTGGCTTCGGCGGCTTCCTGGTCGCCGGGAGCGTCGCCCATCATCAACACTTTGTTTTGACCATAGTGTTCCTTGACGGAAGCAATACAATCCTTCTTGGAACCATCTTCCTGCGCGCACAGCAAGGTAATGTATTCCATCAGGCCGTGCTCGTTCCATTCCCGGTCCAGGGCCTCGCGGGGCGTGGCCGACACAATGACGATATCCGCATGCTTGGAAAGCCGTTCAAAGCTCTTGCGAACGCCTGGGAAAGGAGGAACGCCTTTTACCATTTCGGCGGCGCGGCGGTTCATTTCCAAAGACCATTCCAGAGCCTGTTCCATGACAGGGCCCTTCTGTTTGGCCAGTTCCTCGTTGTTCAGCAGCGGAGCGGTTTCCACCCAATGCCGCAACGGGGTGATGTCGGGAAGCTGAAAGTCGTATTCCTTGAGCTCTTCCCGGCGGGCCAACAGGTCGAATACCAGTACAATCTCATGGAAGCGGGAACGGCCCCGGTCTTTGGAGTAGAGGTTGCAGTACTCCCAAGCCTCTCTGACATATTTGGAAATAGGCTGCAGCCCCCAAGCGTGAATGGTGGCTGGGCAAAAACACTCTTTGTGCTTTAATTCCATGGTGTCAAAGACACAACCGTCGGAATCCACACAAACAAGCCGATCGTGCTTTGGCTGATAGTTGGGAAAGAGATTCTTTTTCATGGAAACCTCACAGCAAATATTTTTCTATGGCAATGGCCACACCGTCTTGGTCGTAGGGAGCAGTAACAAAGTCCGCCACCTTCTTTACACTGTCGGGGGCGTTGCCCATGGCCACCCCGATGCCAGCGCGCTCAATGGAGGAAGCATCCAAAACACTATCGCCCAGAGCCATAACGTTTTCATAAGTAATTCCTAAACGCTCAAACAGAGTTTCCAAAGCTTTGGCCCGGTCGAGGCGCTTGGGGAAGAACTGAATATCTTTGCCGGCTCCCGGGGTGATGTCCACGTATCCGGTTGCCTCCAGCGCGTCCAACAAAGGCTTCTGCTTTTCTTCAGGAACGCCATAGATGTTTACCTTCTCAATACCGACTCTTTCCTTGAGGAAAAACTCCGAGGGCTTCTCCAGTTCCACCTGTCTGCCTGCTTCCAGGAACCAGACGTGGTGAGGAGGAACGGGATAGGCACCGAGATTCTGGCAGATTTCCTTTTCCATATAAATCAGGCCGTTGGCGGCAATTTCCGAATAGATTTTCTGCCCTTCGTACAGGCGGCAAACCTCGGCGGATTCTTCCGGCGTGAACAGCGACTGGTAGATGATTTCTCCGGTATGGCGATCCACTACCCGAGCGCCGTTGGAAGTGACCCAGTAGCGAATGTTTTTAAGGGCTTCAATCTGGGGGGGGAACATATCCTCCACCCGGCCGGTGGAAGGGATGATTTCAATCCCCTTTTCCATTGCCGCTATCAGGGCCTGCTTGTTGCGGTAGGAGATATATACCTGATCCCGTTGCAAGGCGGTCCCGTCAAAGTCCAACAGTATTGCGCGAATATCCATTATGGCACTCCTTACAGCTCTGTGATCGATTGTTTATGTTTTACAGTTCAATAATAACATAAATTCGGAACGTGTCAACAGTTATTTGGAACGTGTCATAATCCTGTCATATTTTTTCAAATATTTGTAAGTGCAAATTTAATTGCTTTTATATATTATAGTGTTAGGCTTTTTTGCGCTTTTTAACACGCCAACACTGAATTTCAGTCAGCAAAATGAGAATTCTTGACGGGTTTTGGCGGAAAGCGTAAAATGAGACAGGCATCTTATATAGTAAAACTTGTAAGAAATTACAATTTCTGGCGATAGGATTTGAGGGTAGAAAATGGCCACCATTAAGGATATTGCAAAAGCTGCGGGCGTTTCCCACGGAACCGTATCCAACGTACTGAACAAGCGGGGCGGGGTGAGTTACGAAAAAATCCGCTTGGTGGAACAGGCCGCCAAGGCGATGGGTTATTCCATTGACCAAAAGGCCAGTTTGCTGCGGCGGGGTACCACCACAACCCTGGCTGTGATTATGCCGTCTCTTACCAGGCGAAGTTATGCCGATTTGTACACGGGCATTCTGCGCCGGGCGGAAGGAGCCGGCTATTCGGTGCGCCTGTTTTTGACCAACGACATGCCTTATCAGGAGCGCCGGGCCATCTCCGAAGCTTTGGCGCTGAAGGTGTGCGGGATTTTTGCGGTATCCTGCCTGAAGGATCACAAGAAAGAGTACCAATCTATTCTTTCCCGAAAAATACCTCTTTTATTTTTGGAACGGCCGTCGGATTGCGCCGAATTTCCGTCCTATACCTTCGACATGGGGCAGGCGGCCCGAAAAGCGGCTTCCTATCTCAAGGAAGGGGAGAGAGTTTGTCTGATTTCCGACGTGCTGCAGTTTGGCGATCAGGCCGCTTTTTGCGAGGAACTGCGCCGGTTGTTGCCTTTGCCGGAGGAGGATGTCTTCCAGGACATTCGGGAAGAGCAGTCCCCGGCGGTTCACGCCGTCATTCGCCGGCAGAGAATCGACTGCGTGATTTGCACCAACGACTTTTTAGCCGAAAAGGTGGAACAGGCCTACATGGAATGCGGCCTGCCCGTGCCCCGGGTGGTGGCGTTGGCCTCCCTGCGCACGTCCCAAAGTCCGAGATATCACAACATCACCCTGAACTTCCGCCGGATGGGCTACGAGGCGGCGGGGGCCATGATTGACCGGGTGCAAAACAACCTGCCCATGACCTCCCGGGTGTTCCCCATCTCCCGGTGCACCCAGCCCTTTGCCGGGCCTGTCCCGTTGCGGAAAAAGCCTTTGCGGGTGCTGGCCCACACCACCCCCTCCATTACGGCGCTGGAATATTTGCTCCCACGCTTTACCCAGCGCTACGGCATTCCGGTGGAGCTTTACTCCTGTTCTTCCCTCTCCGAAGTGCTGGAGCGGGTTGCTTCCCCCGACGAAAACTGGGACGTGGTCCGCTTGGACCCCTCCAACTTAACTTACCTGGGGCCCCGCCTGTTGCGCCATTTGGACGAGGTGGACCCATCTGCCTCCAGCGCCCTTCACCAGTTTTTCCCCAACCTGCAAAACGATTTTTCGGTGGTGGGGGGCAAGTTGTTCGCCCTGCCCTTTGACATCAGCGTGCAGATGCTGTTTTATCAGCGCTCCCTCTTTGAAGACATCGGGCAGATGCGGGCTTATTACGAGGAAACCGGCGAGACGTTGGAGGTGCCCACCACCTTCCAACAGTTGGACCGCATTTGCCGTTTCTTCACCAAAGCCCACCGTCCCGATTCCCCCATCCGCTACGGAGCCAGTTTAGCCCCCTCCAACCCCACCTCCATTTCCAACGATTACCTGCCCCGGCTTCTGGCGGCAGGGGGGCTATCCTACAGCAGCAACGGCTGCCTGGACCTCACCACCCCTGCCGCCCTTTCCAGCCTGCGGGACTACATCGCCTATGCCTCCTGCACCAGTCTGGAACCGGTGCAGAGCTGGAGCGAAATCGCCGCAAACTTTGTGGACGGTCAAACCGCCACCTCCATTCTGTATGTCCACCATGCTTCCAGTTTTGTGCGGGCCCAAAGCGCCAATGTGGGCCTGGAGATTGGCTACGCCCCCATTCCGGGCGGACACCCTCTGCTGGCGGGCGGTTCCTTGGGCGTCTGCCGCAACTCCTCTCAGCCGGAAGAAGCCTACCAGTTCATCCGCTGGGCTACGGGGGAGGAAATCGCCCCCGAACTGGTGATGCTGGGCGGCACCTCCGCCTGCCGCTGCGTCTACGAGCACCGGGAGATTCTGGACGCCTACCCCTGGCTGGAGGCGCTGCAGAACAACATCCGCTTGGGAATCCGCAAGCCTATTCTCTCGCCGGTGGAAGTGGATTACAACCTGCGGGACTTCGAGTACAATTTGGGGTCCAACATTCTGCGCTGCATCCGGGGAGAGATTACTCCCGAAGAAGCGCTGATGAACACCCAAAAAGTTTTGGATTCCATCTTCCTGGAACTGCGGAAACAATAAAAGGAATAAACCCACAAGAACAACACCCTCTGATGCGCCTGCATCAGAGGGTGTTGTGTTGCAACTGTGCGGTACGGTCAATTGGAAGATGGGCTGGGAAGGAAATGATTGAAAATCAAGCTTATGGCGTATAGTAGACTTTGCCCTGGGAGCCGGTAACCGTTCCGGTAAAAGCTACCGTTGGCGTATAGGCGAATTCCGAGGAAGCTGGAATATTGGTGCCGGGAGTGACGGTAAGAGGAAACAGCACATATTCCGAGTCGGTTCCATCGGTCAAAAGGGCGCCGTAGTAAATGACGGTTCCATTTTGCTCCGTGGTTTCCCCGTAGTTAAAGGTAATATCTATCACGCTGTTTGGCGAGTTCTCAGACAATGCGGTTGCAGTGACGTTTACATCGACGGTTGCCATATCGATAAGTCCCCCTACTGTAAATGTGGAAAGATTTTTCAATACAGTATATTCTTTCACCCGAAAAGGTTGAAAACGATAGCACGCCAATGGTCGTGACATATACTGTAAAAGGGGTGAAACCGATGAACGTCATGGATTTCAAAGCGCAAACAGCCTTTGATTATTTAAAAGATTGTTTTTTTCTGGAGCCGCCAAAACACTTTATCAAAGTAGGCACCGAACACATTGTTTATCTCGATTTTTCCCTGCCGCTGTGGCTCAACGATTGGGTGGTGCAGAAAGCCCGATTAATTCTTTATAAGTTGGCCAGCAACCAGGAAACCTCTTTTGGCCGCTATGTGTTGCTTCCCCTAAAGGAGCCTTTTAATGTCAGCGGCTGTTTTGACTACTTCCCATCAGTTGCGATGGAAGACGCCGTTCCTTTTACCAATTCCCCGAAAAGCTATACCGAAATTGACGTCACCCGTATTGTGCAGCGCTGGCACCACAACAGTCTGGAAAACAACGGCCTTCTGCTGATGGGAGAAGATTGCGCCCCCACCATTGTTTACGCGTCCACCCGCCACCGCATGCCCCACATGTGGCCGGTGCTCCGATTGACCTGCATCAATGCCGCCATTCCCCTTACCTTGCAGACGGTGGACTGCCAGGTGGATGTGTCCCACCCCAAATAACCGTGGTCCATATCAGGTTGGGCTTTCATTTCCGACGTTGGTACTTAAGAAAACCGGATTGCCGTCAGGGCAATCCGGTTTGTCATAGATGGAATAAAATTTACCCTCCCGCCATCTTTTGGATGGGGGAGGGTACCTGATATGGGGAACAGGGAAGAAAGGTGTGACTATTCAAAAGCTCTTCTTTTACTTGATTATAGTATACCGCAGGAATAGACCAAAATCAAGCATTTTAGATAAATTCTGTATACTTTATTCTTTCACTGCGGGTAGTAGAAGAAAGCCCCCCTCCTCATCGCAAGGGATGGGAGGGGGGAAGAGGAAAGGAGGAGGCTTCAACAGTCTCAAGTATATTATACTAGGGAAGTATACAAAACGCAACCATTTCAGAGTGCTTTGGTAGATTTTATACCAAATCCCTTGCCGATTAAAGCTTCTTTTTGCCGGGGATGGTCAGGACAACGGCGGCCAATACCAAGCAGACGGACAGGAATGGGCCGCAGCGGGGAATCCATTGGATAAGCGCGGTGTCGGGATTCATTTCTTTGGCGAAGTTGGGAGCTACCAAAAACTCCGGCTGAAGTGGTTTGAGACTAATTGGGGTGTAAGGGGGATAGGAAGCATCCGAGTCATCGGAGTCATCCGGACTCTTGGGGGTGGGTTTGGGGTCTGGCTTGGCAGGCTTGAATGCTTTGGCGCTGTGGTGTTGGCAAACTATAAATAGAAAGCCCCGGACACAACACCCAGGGTTGTTTGCCATTGCCATTCCATATGATTGAACACAAATTGGACGCAAATGCATTGGTACAGCAAACAAAAAAGCCTCAAAACCGCATGGTTGAGAGGCTTTTTCTGGCTGGGCTGGTGGGATTCGAACACACGCATGACGGAGTCAAAGTCCGTTGCCTTACCACTTGGCTACAGCCCAATATAGAAAGGATAGAAAGCGTTGTTGCGAAACGTCGCTTTCTATCCCGTTGTTGGGGTGGGTAATGAGAGTCGAACTCATGACCTCCAGAGCCACAATCTGGCGCTCTAACCAACTGAGCTATACCCACCGCACTTGGCGCGCCAACAGGGACTCGAACCCCGGGCCTACTGCTTAGAAGGCAGTTGCTCTATCCGGCTGAGCTACTGGCGCAAATACGTTTCGCTTGCGGACACTCATACATTATACTGATTAACCATCCACTTGTCAAGAAGTTTATGCGTTTTCTTTTTCTCGGCACTCCTATGAGGGATTGGCCTGCATGGACGGTACTTTTATACAAAATGGCGGAAAGCGCGCCCAAACCTTGCAATTGCCATATTTGCCTTTATAATAAAGAATATCAGGGAGGTGTCCATGTGAAGCCACGATACCAGGTACTCCTGCTGGATGCGGACGGTACCCTTTTTGATTTTCCAAAAGCGGAGCGGCAAGCGTACGACCTGACCGCCCGGCACTGCGGGTTGCCCGTAGAAGAAGACGCTTACCACCTGTTTTCCAGCATTAACGAGAGGTTGTGGAAAATGCTGGAGCGCGGGGAAATTACCAAGAAAAAACTGGTGGTTCGCCGTTTTTCCGATTTGCTGGAAACCCTAGATATGCGGGGAGACGCCGTCGCCATCAGCCAAACCTACTGCCATTATCTGGGACAGGGAGCCTTCCTGCTGCCCGGCGCCGAGGAGCTGTGCCGGAATTTGGCCACCGTTTGCCGGCTGATTATTGCCTCCAACGGAGTGACCAGCATCCAAACCAGCAGGCTGGCCCGCTCCGCCATCGCGCCCTACATCGAAGCCCTGGTGGTTTCGGAAAGCGGCGGCGCCGACAAGCCGGACCTTCGCTTCTTCACCTATTTGGACGAAAAAGTGGGGCCTTTGGACAAATCCACCACCTTAATGGTGGGGGACCGCCTGGAAGCGGATATTCTGGGAGGCATCCGGTTCGGAGTGGATACCTGCTGGTGCAATCTCCACGACAAGCCCCTTTCGGGGGATATCCGGCCCACCTATACCATCCGAGCCCTGGATGAGCTGGTCGGCATTGTCCTTCCTTAAACCGATTGCTCGACGCCCTATTGTAAGGACGCCTATTTTATAAGGAGATGAAATCATGCAAGCAAATATCAAACGCATTCTTTTCCTGCTGATGGCGATGGTTGTTGCCATGGGCCTGTTGGCAGGTTGCGCGGGAAGCGGACAAAGTTCCTCACCCGCTTCCAGTCAGGAGCCGGAAGCAAGCGCTTCCCAGTTGGAGGAAACCTCTCCGGCCGAAAGTCAGGAACTGCCCAACGAGTTACCCCCCGACCCTCTGCCTCTGTCCAAGCCGGCGGCACGAGTGGCGGCCCTGAAAGGCCCTACTGGTATGGGGCTGGCGGAGCTGATGAACAAAAACGAAAAGGCGGCAGCTCTCTGCGACTACACCTTCACTTTGGAGGGCGCCCCCGATGTGATTCAGGGCCCCCTCATCAACGGCGATTTGGACATCGCCATTCTGCCCACCAACCTGGCGGCGGTGCTCTATCACAAAACCGAAGGCGCTATTCAGCTGATGGCCGTATCGGGGATGCGGGTTCTGTATGTGATGGCGGCTCCCGGCGTGGAAATCAACTCCTTCGCCGACCTGAAAGGTAAGAAGCTGTTTACCGCCGGTCAAGGGTCCACCCAGGAATACGTGCTGGACTACCTGCTGCGGCAAAACGGTCTGGACCCTGCAGCGGACCTTACCGTCGAGTACAAGGCGGAACAGGCGGAAGCCATGGCCCAGCTGTTGGCCGGAAACTGCGACGCCGCCCTATTGCCCCAGCCCTTTGTCACCAACGCCATGGTGAAGAATCCCGAAATCAAGAAAGCTCTGGACGTGACGGCGGAGTGGGAAAAAGCCACCGGTGAATCCCAGCTTCCCATGAGCTGTGTGGTGGTCCGCAAGGAATTTGCCCAACAAAATCCCGAAGCGGTGGCCAACTTCCTGCAGGAATATGATGAGAGCACCAAATGGGTAAGCGCCAACGCGGAAGAAGCCGCCGCCCTCATCGGCAAGTACGACATTGTCCCCGAGGAAGTGGCGAAACTGGCCATCCCCGACAGCGCCATCCAGTGCCAAACCGGCTCGGAAGCCGAAGAGGCCGTGAACGCATACCTCAAGGTGTTGTTTGAGCAAAACCCCAAATCGGTGGGAGGAGCGCTGCCGGATGAAGGGTTCTTCTACAGAGCACAATAAGATAACAAAGAAAAAGTGGCTGCAGAATTTGCTGGCCCTTCTGTTCTGGCTGTTGGTCTGGCAGGGTTTGTACCTGCTGGTCGACAAAGAATTTCTGCTGGTTTCCCCGGTGCAGGCGTTCCGCCGGCTGGGGCAACTGATGGGCCAGGCAGCCTTTTGGAGCTCGGTGCTGGCCACCTGCCTGCGGGTGGTGGCCGGCTTTCTCTTTGCGCTGCTTTCCGGAATCGCCCTTGCCTTTTTGGCGGCACGCTTTTCCCTTGCCAAAGCCCTGCTGACCCCTTTGCTGGGGGTGGTGCGGGCCACGCCGATGGCGTCCTTCATCATTCTGGCGCTGATTTGGATTTCCACCGAGCGTCTGCCCGTCTTCATCGCCTTTTTGATGGTGCTCCCCATGACCTACTCCAACTTAAGCGCCGGGCTGGAGCATCTGGACCGGAACCTTTTGGAAATGGCCAGGCTGTTCCGCTTTTCCAAAGGAAGGACCCTGCGGCTCATTTACCTGCCCCAGCTGATGCCCTATGTCACCGCCGCCAGCACGGCTGGCTTGGGCTTTGCCTGGAAGTCGGCCATCGCCGCTGAAGTCATTGTGCACCCCGCTTTCAGCATCGGCAAGCAGATTTGGGGCGCCAAAATTTATTTGGAAGTGGCCGACCTCTTTGCCTGGACCACCGGGGTGATTGTGCTCAGCGTCTTCATCGAGCGGGGAGCGGTAAAAGGTCTTAAGCTGTTGGAGCAAAAGCTGCTCCATTTGGGGTTGTCCCGACGGGATGCTCCCGCTGCCAGGGAGCAGGCAAGCCGTGCTCCGGAGCCGGTGAGGTTGGAGCACCTTTCCAAAAGCTACGGCACGCTGAAGGTGCTGGAGGATTTTTCCCTCGCCTTGCCCTCCCAGGGGGTGCTGGCCTTGATGGGGCCGTCGGGCTGCGGAAAAACCACCCTGCTGCGCCTGTTGGCGGGGCTGGAGCAGCCGGAGAAAGGCTCCGTCCATTTGGGCGGGCGGAAGATTTCTATGGTGTTTCAGGAGGACCGGCTGCTGCCCGGCCTTACCGCCAAAGCCAATATTTTGGCGGTGCTCCCGGCAGGGGAGGAGTCCTCGGTTCTGGCGGACAGGGTGCTGGCAGCCTGCGGCCTTTCCGATTCCGCCCACAAGCTGCCGGACGAGCTTTCCGGCGGCATGAGGCGGCGGGTGGCCATCGCCAGGGCCATTGCCTACGGCGGAGACATTCTTTTGCTGGACGAGCCCTTCAAGGGTTTGGACGAGCAGACCAAACTGGAAATCGAAGCCTTTGTGGCGGCAAACCGCCCTCCCCTTACGGTGCAGGTGACCCACGACCGGGAGGAGGCTCGGCGGGTGGCAGACCGGCTCATTCAGCTGGAAGGGCCGCCGCTGCGAGTAGTCGAAACCCATTAAAGACAAAAAACTTCCCCTCTCGCCAATTTCGCGAAAGGGGAAGTTGTGGCAACATAACAGTGGAGCTTAACGCCCCGCCATCTTCTGAAGTGCGGCAACGTCCAAAATGGTGACGCTGCTGCGGTGAAAATCAATGATTCCCATATTCCGCAGGTTGGTCAGCTCCCGGGAAAGGGAAGGGCGGGCCACCGAAAAGTACTCCGCCAGCCGGTCCCGGTTGAGGGGCATATTGAAGGTGGCGCTGCCGTTGAGCTGATACAGCTCCCAAAGATACATGGCAATTTTGGTTTTTAAATCTTCCGCGGTCAGGTAGGCGATTTTTTTATTGAGGGAGATGGTGCGCTCGGAAAGGAGCCGCAGCATATTGCCCACAATAATTTGGTGGGCGTCCCGATTACCGCAGTCCTTGCCGCAGGGGGAAAGGAAGAAGGCTCCCGAAAGAAAGAGAATCTGCGCTCCTTTGTCGGTCACCACCCGGTGGGGCAACTGGTCGGAGGCAGCCAGAGCAGCTTCGCCCAGCAAACCGTTGCGGCCGATGCTGTCCACCACCTTGCCGTCCCCCTCGTCGCGGATAATCAAATCCCCGTCCAGCACCACCCCCAGCTCCCGCAGGGGACGTTGAGGGTCGGCAATGCATTCGTCGGGACCGTAGTATTTGACAGCTACCGCAATACAGGGGAGCACTTGGGCAATCTGTTCGGGGGTGAGCCCCTCGAAAATGGTGTTTTGATACAGCTTTTCATCAATTTGAAGCGGCAGTTGTTCCGGCATAGCGATCCCCTTTTTCGTAACATTGGTTACCTTAAAAGTATTATACTACAAAGTATGGGGAAAGTAAAGAGAGGAAACTCGGCTGCCGGTTTGCCGGCGGAAATCGAAACGGTGGGAGATTATGAAGAAAAAGAAAATGCGGTGGGAGCTTATTTTGGTTCTGCTGGCCCTTTTGGTGTTGGTGGGTTTTTACCTGCTCAACAACCGGGGCGGAGAATCGGGGATAGCCTATGTCAACATCGACGGCCAGCGGGTGCTGGAACTTCCTCTTAAAAGCACGCCGGACCAAATCATCGATCTTTCGGCTTACGGCGTTCCTGCCAGCCTGGAAGTGAAGGACCATAAAATCCGCTTTATCAATGTCACCTGCCCCGACCACATCTGCGAAAAAACCGGATGGGTTTGGATGGACGGCCAAAGCGCGGTCTGCATGCCCAACCGAACCGCCGTGGTGGTGGCGGCCGATTGAGGATTTTCCCACCAAAAGCACTAAAGCCCGCTCTCCGTACGGGAGAAGGCGGGCTTATTTCGTGGAAAAGCGGCGGCAAAAGTTACTTGTTATCCCCTTTGCCGGGAAATCGCTTTTTGTAAAGGCGGGCAAAACCGTGCAGATTGATGTTGCTGGCGGCGGCCGCCAGATTCTGCTCTGCGGTTTGGCTCACCTCAATGCGGGTGATGGGAATCTCCCGGGGAGCGGTGATGCCCAGCACCACCTTTTCGCCGACAATGTCCACCACGGTGGCCTCGATGTTTTCGCCAATGACAAAGGATTCGCCGATTCGCCGACTGATGACCAGCACGGTTTCACCTCCTTACACGCAGAAGCGAAAATCGCCCCTACTGCTTTTGGTTTTCTTCCGGTTGGGGAAAGAGCGGAAAGCGAATGGGGTAGTCCCGGTTGGCCAGAATCACCTGGCGGGCACGCCTTTCCCGCTTGTTGATGACAATGGGGCTTTTAAGGTTGACGGTGATGCCGCTGATGTCCTCGGGAACTACGGCAATCACCAAAAACAGCAGTTCAGAAGCATCCTTGCAGTTTAAATATTGCAGGTCGGAGGGCTCGACGACGGGGTCGTATCCTTCCACGATTTCAAAAGGATCAAAGACCACAAAGCAGGGCACGCTGCTGTCCACCGCCTGAAACCACTTGAGAGTCACGTCCTCGTCCTGTTTGGTAATGAGAGCATAATCGCTTTTCCCCTCAAAGCCGTAAAGGCCTTCCGGTAGGTGAAAGATATTGTCCGCGCTCACTTCTACAGGGCCTAAAACCGCAGTGTTTACAAGCATAGGCTGCCTCCAAATATTCAAATACCTAGATTGGCAGCACGCCTTTTGGTTCCGGCGGCTGCCAACAATTTCTATAATTCAGTTATTTTTCCTCGTAGTTGGGGTCGGCGCTGGGGGGCACGTAAATGGGGGAGCCGATGTATTCGATGATGACCTCGGGATACTGCGTCACCGTAAATTCGATGTCGCCGGGGATGTACTCTAGTTTTGGAGAGAGATTGACATCCCAGTCATAGTGAAGTTCATCTGGCGAGTAGTCGAAGGAGATGGAGCCTTCCTCCACTTCGATTTCGGGCGGAACGGAAGGAATAAAGGCCATAATCGTTTCGGCGCTGCTGATCATCTTGGCGGAAGCCATCTCGGCGATGGGAGCCCCTTTTCCGTGACTGTCCACAATCTGATTGCCCTGCTCGGCGTAGTCGCGAGCAGCTTGGGCTGCGTCTGCCCGGCCGATTTCGGCAAATTCCCGCACGGCCTGAGGAGCGGTTTTAATCCCAGCGCTCAGCCTGGACTGAGAGCTGTCAATATTCACCTTGGGGGGAGTGGTGCGGATATAGGCCCTGCCCCGGGTGCGGCTCACCTGGGCTCTGGCCTGCTTGGTTTCCGCACTGTCTTCGGCGGGAGCCAGCTTTGCCCGCTGAACCCGCATCTCAATATTGATGGGAATCGTTTGAATTTTCAGTAGGGGCTGCATAAACTCACCTCTGAATCGAATTAATCGATGAAGTTAAACAAAGTGGGTTGTAGCAGACGCTGGCCCATTTGAAGGGCAGCATTGTAGACATACTCCTGCATTTTGAAATTCATGATGGCTTCTTCCGGGTCGGCGGCTTCCAATTGGGTCTGGCGCTCGTAGAGGTTTAGTTTTTCATCTTCCAGACGGTTGATGGTAAACTCCAGGTATTGGGAATCGGAACCCAGTTTGGTCATGACCACATTGACGTTGTTGGACGCCGCCTGGAAGCGGTCCAGGATGCTTCCCGCCTTGTCCGGGTCAAAGGTTTCGCTTCGCAGGGAAGAAATCATTTCTCCCAGCACCAGGTAGAGATTGTCGGGGCCGGTTCCCAAAAACTGGGCGCCCACCATGGTGTGCTGATAGGCGGTGTTGGGGTTGACCTGGGTGGGATCGTCGGGGTCTGTAAAGAGTATGCCCAGCCCCACGTCCATATAAGCGGAATCCTCCATCAAAGGATGGCCGGCGTACAGTTCCCTGACATCCACGCCGTTATAATACAGGTTGCCCTGATTGTCGGTGGTGAAGGGGGCGCTTACGGTGTTGGTGCCGCCAAACAGATACCGGTCGGAAAAACGAGCGTTGGAAAGCGTCAGCAGCTCTTCCTGCAGTTTTTCCAGTTCGGTGGCGATAATATCCCGTTCCTGCTCGCCGTTGGTGCCGTTGATGGCCTGGATATATTTTTCCGACACGTTTTTGGTCAGGTTGGAAATCTGCATCATAGTCGTTTCGGCGGAAGTCAGCTGGCTTTTGGAGGCCTTGGCGTTGTCGATGTAGGCTTCGATGCGGGAAAGATTTCGGCGCACCTGCATGGCCCGCACGCCGGAGGCGGTATCCTCCGACATGGTGTTGAACTTCCGCCCCGAAATAATCTGGTTGGAATAATTATTGAGCAGGTTGCGGTTGTAGTCAAGGGTTTTGTTGTAGTTGCGAACAACCGAATTGTTGGTGATTCTCATGGCGCTATCCTCCTGATTTGAGGGCTTCCTAACGGCCCACCACGCCCATGCCGTTGATGATGGTGTTGAGGGCTTCGTCCAAAGCGGTCATATAGCGGGCGGCGGCGTTGTAATAGTTTTGGTAGGTCATCATGTTGATGGCTTCTTCGTCGATGGAAACGGCGGAAATGGCGTCCCGCTGGTCGGAATAGCCGCTGATGACAGTCTCGGAGGCGTCCAGCAGCGACTCGTTCAGTTTTTTGTCCAGTCCCAGTGTGCTCTGGATGGAGGTCAACTGCTCTTCCATGGAGCCTTTAAAGAGGGCAAACTCCCTGCCGTCTCCGTTTACGGCGAGGAAGGACCGGTTGCTCTCGGTGAGGATGGAGATAAAGCGGAGCAGGTTGTCCGAGTTGGCGGTGGTGACATAGACCGGGTTTCCGTTGTCGTCGTACTTGGGGTTGCCGTTTTCGTCGGTCACCAGTTTGGGGTCGGAGGGGTCCTGCTTGGTGGTGGTGAGGAAGGAGGCTTCCGCCATCCACTCCTCCGAAATGGTGATGTTGGCAGCGGTAATGGTGCCGGAGCCGTCGACGGCCACAAAGAGGTTTTTGTTGGGATAAGGCTGTATGTAGGCTTTGCCCTTGGCTTCGTCCACCGAGATGGAGTTGGTTTCATTCATCAGGCTGGCAAAGGTTTGGGCAAAGGTATCCAGCGCCTTCTGGTAGTAAGGGACTCCTTTGAAGGAATTTTCGCCCATTCCGGCAAAGTCGCCCTTGCCGTTGAGGATGTCGAGATAGCCTTTGATGCCGCCGCCATTGATGTTGCCGGAAATATCCTCGTAAATGGGAAAGCCGGAAATGCCGTCCAGCAGGGAAAAGGTCAACTGGCCGCTTTCCGATTCCCCTACGGCAAACTTGTTGAACTTGTGGTTATCCACCAAATCAAAAGCCTGAATGGGAACCTTGCTGCTGTCCACCAGTTGGATGCTGACCCGCTCGATGGTGATGTCCTCGGAGATTTTTTCCGGGGTGCGGGTCACCCGAATGGGCAGGTATTCCGACAGCTGATCGATGAGGAGATTGCGCTCATCGTTCATTTCATTGGCGGGATTGCCGTACATATTGGTTTCCCGAATCTGGTTGTTGAGGTAGGCGATTCGCTCCAGAATGGAGTTGAGGTCCAGCACCGAAACTTTGAGGTCGTAGAGGTGCTGTTCCGATACCCCTGCCAACTCGCTGGCGGTTTTGTTGAGCACTTGGGTCAGCTGGGCGGCGGAGTTGCGGACAACGGTGGCGTACTCGGCGGAATCCGCTTCCTTCTGGTATTTGGTCAGCTGGTTGATAAAATCCTGCAGCTGGGACACCACGCCGTTGGTTTTGATTTCATCCAGCACCTTTTCCAAGTCGGTGAACCCCGCGTTTTTCACAGAAAGCTCGCCGTAGGTGGCGGCTTCGTTGCGGTAGCGGGTGTCCAGGTAAGGGTCCCGGATTTGGCTGATGCCCACGATGTCGGCGCCCTGTCCGGCGTTTTGCCCTCTGGAACCGAAGATTTGGTATTTGCTCTGATAGTTGGAGTGAATGGATACCTGGTCCACACGCTGGCGGGTGTAGCCTTTGGTGTTGACGTTGGCTATGTTATGGCCTACCGTATCGAGGCCGGCCTGGCTGACATTAAGTGCTCGTTTTGCGGTTTCGAAGGATAGAAAGGTTGGTCGAATCATGCTGCGGTGCTCCTTTCACCGGGCTGTCCTGTGGGGGAAAGCCCGCGTCGGGATTTATGAGCTTATGAGAAGCTATAATTATATATTAATAAGGTATATTAAATCGACTTACTCAAGAGGTGAGGGTGGTCGCCGGGACGTTTGGCGTCGTCCCCCTGTTTGCTGTAGGTGGCGGCGGCGCTGGGGTCCAGCTCCTTGATGGCCTTGTCCAACGAGTAAAGCCGCTCCTCAATCAGCTCCTGACACTTGAGGTTCAGGGCCTTGACTTCTTCCAGAGTGGTCTTGAGCCGCTGGTAGGTGCCGCGAAAGCGGGCCTGCTCTTCCACGGGCAGTTCCTCGATGATTTCGCTGAGTTGTTCCCCTTTCAGCCCAAGCTGTTGCCGGTAGGAGGCCAGGCGGGTGTCGAAGCTCTTGGAAAACAGCACAAACACCTGCTCATCCTTGAGGATGGCGTCCAGGCGGTCGATATCAAACCGCTCCAGAGCGGTCAGCTTGTCGTGAAGCAGTTGGGAAAGCTTTGTAAAATGGCCTTCCAGCTCGGTGAGGAATCCGTGGAATTTATCGTACATAACTATACTCGCCTTCTGAATCTGAATTTATCGGTCTTTGGGGAGATTTTGCCTACTCGTCCAAAATGGCGTTGACCAGGTCGTCGGTGGGAACGTGATACGAGCCCGATTTGATGGCCTGCTTTAGCTGCTCCAGCCGCTCGGCAGGGGTGGCGGCATAAATTTCGTTTTGAATGGAGTTTTTCACGCTCAGCAAACTTTTGTCAAGGGTGGAAGCAGACCCTCGGGAAAACTCCACCTTGTCGGTTTTTCCGGCCGAGAAGCCGCCCTTTACGCTGGTGGCCCGCTCCGCCTGCAATTTGGCATATAAGTTCATGCCGGAAGGAAAATTCACTTTCATGACATCACCTCATTATTGAGTTGCCGATAGGGAGGTTCCAACTCCCGAACCTTCATACCTTGCTGTAACTATATATTCGTTCAAATATCTTAAAACTTTAGACTTTCCAATGGACCGTGAAAAAATTTAAGGGAGTTGAAAATATTATTAACTTAAAAGTGAATCACATTTAGTTTCACAAAAAACCGCATAATATGTGATTTGTTGCCCTTCATTTGTAAAGTATACTAAAATAGAATAATTTTGGAATATCTTATAAATGTGCGGTTTTTGTCGAATGTGCAGTTGACAAGAACTAATCGCTCCTCTATAATAAATTTAATCTTGATGGTATAATAACTCAAATTGATTTTTGTGTGAATGCCAAAAGGAAATATTTGAAAAAATAGACAATTATGTTCCATAATTCCAATTAATATGATGTCGAAATAACGACAATTTAGTCGTTTTGGACGGATGCAAGGACCCGAATCAGGAACTGTTAACTGGTTTTTTATGTTAAAAATTACGGGTTTTATGTGAACGGTTGTCGAGGGGGGAATGAGTGTGTTTACCGATTCCATATCCTCCGCAGCGCTGGAGAAAGCCCTTTCCGCCAACTGGCAAAAGGTGCAGCTGATTTCAAACAACATCGCCAACGAGGATACTCCCGGATACAAGGCCAGGCGGATGGAATTTGAAAATTACCTGCGCAAGGAACTGCAGAACCAAAGCAGCAACATGCGCATAACCGCCATGACCAAACGCCAGAGGATCAGCCGCATCAGCACCCTTCGTCCATATGTCTACCAGGATAAAAGCACCGAAGGCAGAGCGGACGGAAACAACGTCAACCTGGATTCGGAGCAGATGGAGTTGGCCAGGGTACAGATTCAATACCAGGCGCTGCGGGATAAAATCAACTCGCACTATCAGGCGCTGAAGTACGCCATTTCCGGCGGCAGATAAGGGGGATAATCCGTGGCATTTCTCAGTTCTTTGGATATTGCAGGTTCCGGCATTACCGCCCAGAAGCGCCGGATGGATGTCATTGCTGAAAACATGGTCAACCGGGAAACCACCCGCACCGCCGCAGGCGGGCCTTACCGCCGCAAGCTGGTGGTGTTCCGGGAAATTAAGGGCGACACCTCGTTTTCCAGCGCTATGCGTTCGGCCCGGCTCCGCCGGGGAGACGCGGGCGCCAAGGGCGGCGTGATGGTTCAGGAGATTATCGAGGACCAGTCGGATTTCATTCCGGTCTACGATCCTTCCCACCCCGACGCCGGGGAGGACGGTTATGTGATGATGCCAAACGTCAACGCCACCACCGAAATGATTGACGCCATGGCCGCCACCCGCTCCTACTCCGCCAACATCGCCGCCTTCGAAGCCATCAAGAACATGGCCCAGCAGGCGCTGCAAATTGGCAAGTAGGCTAAGAGAAGGAATGTGAGGTAAAACTTTTGATGAACATTATACCGATTAGCTCTTACCCTGTTCAGTCTTTGTCTGTGCCGCAGGCGGCCAAAACGCAGAATGCGGGTTCCGTGTCGCCGTTTCGGTCCATGCTGGAGGACGCCATGAAAAACGTCCAGCAGACCAACGAGGTCAAAGAGCAGGATTCCCTGCTGCTGGCCACCGGCGATGTGGATGATATTGCGGCCATTAACATCAACGCCGAAAAGGCGGAGGTGGCCATGCAGATGCTGGTGCAGATGCGCAACAAATTGCTGGACGCTTATCAGGAGATTATGCGGATTAATATTTGATGAAGCGTAATCAAGGGCATTCCCGATACCGTGCCCCCAACAGGAAAAAATTCGCATAAGACCGAGGATAAATTATGGGTGAAAAACTTTCAGCCGCCTGGGGTTCCGTCAGGGGATTCTGGGCAAAGACATCGAAGAAAATGCGCATTCTGCTTTTGGGCGGAATCGCGGGTATTCTTCTTTTGTCCCTCATCATTGTGTTGCTGTTAAACCACACCGATTACATAGTGTTGTACAACAACCTTACGGTGGAGGAAAACGCCGGGATTCTGGCTCAGCTCCAGGAAATGGGCGTAGAGGGCAAACTGGAAGGAAACAGTCTGCTCATTCCCGCCGATCAGGAGAATATGGTGCGGATGCAGCTGGCGGTTCGCGGAGCTCCCGCGAGCGGCTTTGGCTACGACACCTATCAGCTGGGCGGCGGGCTGACTTCCACCCAGTACGATAAAGACTTTTACAACAAGGCCCAGCTGCAGGAACGGCTGGAAGCTATGATCAAAACGTTTCCGGAGGTGCGGGACGCCCATGTTACCCTCACCATCCCCGAAAAAAGCATATTTGTTCTGGAAGATGACGTGCAGAAACCCAGCGCTTCGGTGAAGATTCAAAAGAATCCCGGGCGCCAGCTTTCTGCCGAACAGGTGCAGGGAATCCTCAATTTGGTTCGCAATGCGGTGGCTGGATTAGAGGAAGACAACATCGCCATTGTGGATGAATCGGGAGACCTGCGCCTTTCCATGAGTTTGGCCGGCGATGTTCACTCCACCAAGCTAAAGCTGACCGATTCGGTCAACCGCTCGGTGGAAAGCCGCATCCTTGCCATGCTGACTCCCCTGTACGGGGAAGACCATGTGGTGGTCAAGGTCAACTCGGTGCTCAACACCGACGAGCAGACCACCGAAAAAATCGACTACACGCCTCCCCAGGACCCCAGCAATCCCCTGAAGGATTACGAGGAGATCGAGTGGGAGCGCCAGGCCGATGATGGAGTGGCACAGGGAGTTCCCGGCGCCAACGACAACGTCGATGTGCCTCAGTACAACGCCGAGGTGGCGGACGACGGCACCGGCCCCTATTATCGGAGCCACGCCATTTACGACTATCTGGTTTCCAGTGAGCGGAATCAAATCACCAAGGCCGGGCTTACCATCTCCGACTTGACGGTGGCAGTGCTCATCGACAAGGAAGCGTTGGACAGCACCGAGCGGGACCAGATTTTTGACCTGGTGGCCAAGGCTTCCGGCGTCACGCAGGAAAAAGTGTCGGTTCAGGGTATGTCCTTTGCACGGGGCGACACCGTTGAACTGGAAGGCCCTGCGAAACGCACCATACTTGGCATGCCGGTGGGCGTGTTCTTTGCCCTGTTGCTGACCTTGATTTCCCTCATTATCATCGGCATCGTGCTGCTGGTCAGCAGACGCAACAAGGAACAGGTGCCCGCCGAAGAGACCGAAGGAGAATCGGCTTCCCTCATGGAGCTGATTGCAGAGCGAGAAGCGGAATTTGAACCCATTCAGCTGGCTGAAACTCAGGAGCAAAAGCTTCGGGCTCAGATCAAGGACCTGGCAAATTCCGATCCCGAGATTGTGGCCCAGCTGATCAGAACCTGGCTGCTTAGTTAATTTTTGATTGTCAGGAGGGGTTTTATGGCAACCTTAACGGATGCACAAAAAGCCGCTACCATCGTGATTGCCCTGGGCAGTGAAACGGCTGCCCAGGTTTACAAATACCTTTCCGAAGAAGAGATAGAAAAGCTCACCTACGAAATTGCAAAGATTCAAAAGCTGAGCTCGGAGGATGTGGAAGATATCCTCAGCGACTTCTACTCTCTCTGCCTCACCCAAAAGGTGGTCACCGAAGGCGGCGTCAACTACGCCCGGACGGTGCTGGAAAAAGCCTTTGGGCCTCAGGTGGCCGCCTCCCTGCTGGAGCGGGTGACCAAATCCCTCAAAACCAAGGCCTTTGAGTTCATCCGCAAAGCGGACTATAAAAACCTGATGACCACCATCCAAAACGAAAATCCCCAAACCATCGCTTTGATTCTTTCCTACGCCCGGGCCGACCAGGCTGCCACCATCATCGCCGAGCTTCCCAAGGAAGTGCGCATCGATGTGGTGGAGCGTATCGCCAAGATGGACCGCACCTCCCCCGAAATCATCAACCAGGTGGAAAAGGTGCTGGAGCGCAAGTTTTCCGCCATGGTGTCCACCGACTTTATGGAAGTGGGCGGCATCAACTACATAGCCGACGTCATGAACCATATCGACCGCTCCAGCGAAAAGTACATCTTCGACGAGCTGTATAAGCGGGACGCCAAGTTGGCGGACGAAATCCGCAAGAAGATGTTCATCTTCGAGGACATCGTGCTTCTGGACAGCATGGCCATTCAGGCCTTCCTGCGGGAGATCGACACCAAAGACCTGGTGGTGGCCCTCAAAGGCGCAAACCAGGAGGTTACCGAAGTTATCTTCCAGAATATGTCCCAGCGTATGGGCGAGACCATCCGCTCCGATATGGAGTACCTCCGCAACGTGCGTTTGCGGGATGTGGAAGAAGCCCAGCAGCGCATCGTCGCTGTCATTCGCAAGCTAGAGGAAGAAGGAGAAATTGTAATTTCCAAGGGCGGAAAGGACGAGTTCATTGACTAAGATTGTCAAATCCGTGCTGGTGGTGGACGACCGCCCCCTGGAGCAAAAGCCAGTCTGGGCTCCTCAACCGCTTGCCAGCGGCGCCATCCTCAAGGGGGCAGCGCCCCCGCCCCCTTCCCGAATGCCGACGCAGGACGAATATATCGACCAGCTCAACCGGCTGCGGGTGGAAATCCGCAAGGCCAAAGAGGAACTGCGGGACCTTAACGCCCAAATTCAGGAAGCCCAGGCCCGTCAGGAGGAGCTGCATCGAACCGACCTTCAGCTTTGGAACATCGATACCGAAGTGGCGGTTATCATCGAAAAAGCCAAAGCCGATGCGGAACGCATTTTAAACGACGCCAGAGCCCAGGGGGTTCAGATGGCGGAGGAAGCTCGAAACAACGGGTATTTGGAGGGCTTTTCCAGGGGTTACGAAGAGGCCACCCAGGAATTTCACAAGCAATACGACCCGCTGATGGTCAAAATTGCCGATGTCTTGGACCGGCTGAGCGACTACGAAGCCCGGTTGCTGCGGGAGCAGGAACAGTACCTGGTGGAGCTGGCCATGACGGTGGCCAAAAAGGTCATTGGCCAAACTCTGGATACAACCCCCGCCGCCGTGGTGGAACTGCTGCGGGAGGCTGTGGAAAAGGCAAAGGGAGAAAAGAGCATTAAGGTCACCCTGTCTCCCGACCTTGTGCCCTTGCACACCAGGGCGGGCGAAGAAGTTCGCAAGCTGCTGGCCGAAGCGGGCGCCGAGGTGACTCTGGTAACCGACGAGGGGCTGGAACCGGGCAGCGCCTTTGTGGAAACCCCCAAAGGCATGGTGGACGTCAGCATCCACACCCAGCTGAACAATTTGAAAGACGCGGCTTTGGGTCGGTAACTGTGCCGATCCCCCGCAGGTAAAGGTATGAGTTTACAGGAAGCAATCCGCCGGGTGGCTTTTGCCGACCCGTATAAGTATTTTGGAAAAATCGACAAGATTGTCGGTTTGATGGTGGAATCCATTGGGCCCACCACCACCGTGGGGGAGCTGTGCAAAATCCATGCGCCCAACGGCGGCGGCGCCATCAATGCCGAGGTGGTAGGGTTCCGGGACAACCGGGTGCTGCTGATGCCCTACGAAGATTTGACGGGCATAGCCCCCGGCTCCCTGGTGGAGGGCACCAAAACCAAGCTGAAAATTCCCGTTTCCGACGCTTTGATCGGAAGAACCATCGATGCTTTAGGGCGTCCCATCGATGGAGGACCTGGATTTGAGGACGCCCCCCGTTATGAAGTGGAAAGTTCCTATTCCAACCCTTTGGCAAGACCCCGCATCGACACCCCCATGACCTTTGGCATCAAGGCCATCGACGGCCTGCTGACCATTGGGAAAGGCCAGAGAATGGGCATCTTTGCCGGCTCCGGCGTGGGAAAAAGCACCCTGATGGGCATGATTGCCCGCAATGTCCACGCCGATGTCAACGTCATCGCTTTAGTGGGCGAGCGCGGCAGGGAAGTGAAGGAATTTATCGAGCGGGACTTAGGGGTGGAGGGCATGCGCCGCTCGGTGGTGGTGGTTGCCACCTCCGACCAGCCGGCCATGCTCCGCCTCAAATGCGCCATGGCGGCCACCACCATTGCGGAGTACTTCCGGGACCAGGGCAAAGACGTTTTGCTGATGATGGACAACCTCACCCGTTTCGCCATGGCCCAGCGGGAAATTGGACTGGCTTCCGGAGAACCCCCCGTGTCCCGCGGCTACACCCCTTCCATCTACACCGCCCTGCCAAAGCTGCTGGAGCGTACCGGTAACTTCGAAAAGGGCTCCATCACCGGCATTTACGCGGTGCTGGTGGAGGGCGACGACACCAACGAGCCTATTTCCGATACGGTTCGCGGCATCATCGATGGCCACATTGTTCTCTCCCGGAAAATCGCCGCCCGCAACCACTATCCCGCCATCGACGTGCTGGGCAGCGTCTCCCGTCTGATGAACGACATCGTCCCCCAGGACCAGATTGATGCCGCCAACAAAATGCGCAACATTATGGCGGTGTACGAAAGCAACTACGACCTCATTTCCATCGGCGCGTATAAAAAAGGCGCCAACCCCGCTCTGGACAAGGCCATTGCCAAAATCGACGGCATCCACAGCTTTTTGCAGCAGCGGGTGGACGAAAAGTTTGAATACGACGACACCATAAGCCAGATGAAGAAGGCCATTTCCGACTGATGGGGAGGTGAGGGAGCCTGAAGCGCTTTACTTTTTCACTCCAAAAGCTGCTGGATTATAAAGAGCAGGTGCTGGAAGCCGAGCGGGTCGTGCTTTCCGACATGAACGCCATTTTGGCGAAGTTGATGGAAGAGCAGTCCGAAATGCGCAGACAGCGGGAAGAGCGCAAAAAACTGTTGGACCGCCTCTGCGCTGCCGGCATTACCGCCCTGGAAATGGAAACCCACAAAAACTTCCTCCTTGCTCTGGATTTTTCCCTCAAGCAGAAAGCCCAGCAGATTGCCCTGCAGCGGCAGGCCATTTACCGGCAGATGGAAAAGGTGCGAGATGTCAAGCTGGAGATTTCCACCATCGAAAAGCTTAGGGAGCGCAAACAGGAAGAGTACGATTATCTGGCCCACAAAGAAGAAGAACAGTTGATTGAGGAGTACGTCACCACCTCAAAAGCTATGGCAAATTGTTAAAAGCAGGGTTTCCTGTTTTTATAAAAATCAACCGAAAGGAGGGATAGAGTGATTTTGCAGAGTACTCAAAGCGTTCAGGAGCTTTTGCCTCGCCCTCAGGTCGCCCCTACCTCTACTTCTACATCGACCCAGGCTTCGGCGGAAACACCTTTCCGGGATTTGCTGGACGGCGCGTTGCAAAGCCGAACCGAGCCGCCCAAAGCAAAAGACGCGGCGGCGCAGCCCAAGGAGACGGTAAAATCCTCCGACAAGGAGCAGCCTGTGCAGGACGCCGCAACCGGCAAGGAACCCAAGTCCGCTGGAAAGGCGCGCACCCCCGCATCCGAAGAGGATGACGCCCAGGAAGTTGCCATTGCAGCGGCGGCAGCGATTTTGGCCCCATTGGCGGTGCCGGTGCAGGAACCCGTGCGGGCGCAAACTTCCGCAACGGCTGCCCAGCAGACCATCCAACCGTCGACTTCTTTGATGGCAACCCCGTTGGAACAACCTGCTCCCGTGACGACCAGCATCTCATTGACGGCAACTCCGTCCCCAGTAACGATTCCTGCTTCCACGGCAGAACTGACGCTTCCAGTTTCGGGGCCGGAACAGGCGACATCGCAAGGGGAGATGCCGCTGGCTTTATCGGCAAATACCACAATGGAAGCAGCCAATTTGCTGCCTGAGGAAACTCCGCCCGCCGCCACAGCGGAAACCCAAATGCCAAAGTCCGGGTCGGAGAACAGCCAGCAGAGGTTGGATTCCCTGATTGCCAAGGCATCCCAGGAGCTGTCCAACCGCACTGTACATGTGGAACAGGCCAATGCTTTGGCGCAGGAAAGCCCAAAAGAATCAGCGCCATCCGCCGCCCTCAAATTGGAGGAAACGGCGGTACCCAAGCCACAGCCCGAAGCCAAAAAGAGCGACCAGCCGACACCGGAAGAGATGCAGCTGGGCACCAGGGAGCTTCCCACCGTTCAGATTCGGGGCATGGAGGCGGAAGTGATTAAGCCTATGATGCAACCTACTCCCGTCCAGCAGGTGGAAGCGCAGGTAATTCAACATCTGGAGCAGGGCAAAACCGAGTTCCGGATGCAGCTGACCCCCAAGGAACTGGGCAAAGTGGATGTGCACATGCTGCTGGAGGACGGTAAGCTAACGGTGCAGATTGTAACGGCCACTTCCAAGGCGGCGCAGGAACTGCAACGCACCAGCGAAAGCCTGATGGCGTCCCTGCGGATGGCGGGCACCCAGGTGGAATCGGTGCAGATTGTCCACCGGCCGGAGGAGACTTCCCAGCAGATGGACGGTGCCTTCAACATGGAAAGCGGACAGCAGCAAAGCGGCCAGAGCCACCATGGAAATAGCCCCCGGCACCCGGGACAGGAAGCCGATTGGGAGGAAACCTCCTACCCGACGCCGGAAACCCTCTCCCGCTTGTTGGATGAGGCAGTATAGACTAGGAAAGGAGGCATGAGGGATGGCAAATATCAGCTCGGTGAACAGCAACAGCAAAGATTGGCAGATTCAGCCCAGTAAGCTGACTTCCAAAAGCGTCATTCAGGGAAAAGGCGCCGATGAAATGACCATGGACGACTTTTTCAACCTGTTGGTGGCGCAGATGACCAATCAGGATATGATGAACCCCTCTACCGACACCGAATACATTGCGCAGATGGCGCAGTTTACCACACTCAGAGGCATTCAGGTCATTCAGGAGTATCAGCTTTCGGCCTACGCCAGCTCTTACGCCGGAAAGACCGTGACCATTGCCTACACCGGCGACAATGGAAACTTAACCCGCACCGAAGGCGTGGTGGAAAGCGTCACCTTCTACGACGGCGAACCCAAAGTGGTGGTCAACGGCGTCAGCTACCCGCTCTACTCGGTGATGGAGGTTAAATCGGCCGGAACGTCAGGCGGTTCCAGAACCGATGACGGCAAACAGCAGATAACTCCAAGCCAGGCCGCCACCTTTATCGGCAAAACCGTCACTGTAAAATATATCGACAGCGACGACGTGGAAATTGAGGCGGAAGGGGTCGTATCCGCGGTAAAAACCGGCTCCAACGGGCAGGTTCTTCTGGTCATCGACGGCAACGAATATCCTGTAGACGCAGTCACCGCAATTTCTTAAAATTTAGATTTTACCATGTACGTTTTCTCCACCAACAACACAAGGAGGAATGGTGGTAAATTTTATGAGCGACATCACAAGCAGGCTCAATCATCCCGGGAATTTGGGACGGGTCAACCTCCCCATCACCACCGGAAGGCCTGCGCCCAGCGCAAGTCCGCCGATTACGGAAACAGGAAAGACTTTTCGGCAGCTCTTCGACGCTTCTTTGTCGCAGACTCGAAAGCTTACTTTTTCCAAACACGCGCAAGCTCGGGTAGAACAGCGAGGAGTGGAGCTTTCCGCAGCCGACCTGGAAAAACTGGAGCAGGCGGTGGGCAAAGCGGCGGAAAAAGGCGTGACCGATTCCCTGGTGTATATGAACAACACGGTTTTTATTGTCAACGTCCCCAGCCGCGTAGTGGTGACGGTGGTGGACAGCAGCGACACCCAACACAACGTATTTACCAATATCAACGGCGCAGTGATTTTGTAATAGCCGGACCTTTCCAAGGAAGCTATGGAATTCCGAACGACCGACGAATTCCCAGAGACAAATCACTGCCCCTTCACAAACTATTTTGTAAAGGAGGCATTTTATTATGATGCGGTCCCTTTCGTCCGGAGTCGCCGGACTGCGCGCCCATCAGACCAAGATGGACGTCATCGGTAACAACATTGCAAACGTCAATACATACGGGTATAAATCCAGCCGAGTTACCTTCTCCGACGTTTACTATCAGACCCTTTCCAGCGGCAGCGCTCCTGTGGCCGGCGTTACTGGTGGTACCAATCCCACTCAGATCGGTTACGGCGCGGCGGTGGCCACCATCGACGTTTTGAATACCCAGTCCGGCCTTTCCTCCACCGACCGTGCCCTGGACCTTTACATCAACGGCGACGGCATGATTGCGGTGAAGGATTCCAGCGGCAACCTGCTGTTCACCCGCCTGGGCATCACCGGCTTTGACGCCGAAGGCAACCTGGTGGACGCCAACGGCAATTTCATTATGGGCTTCCCCATGAATGATGATGGAACGCCCCGAATCAATCCCGACGGCACTGTGGATGTGGAGAATCTTGTTCCCATTAAGGTGGACAAGGATCTGTTGGATGAAATCACCAACATCTCCATCGGCACCACCGGCGAAATTACGGGAACGATGGCCGGAGACACCGAAATCACCATCAGCAGCAAGAAACCCGATTGGCTGACTGACGTTCAGATTGACCCCAATTCCAACGTGGTGGGGGATGTCAGAGTGGTGATGGAGTATATCAGCAGCACCACCGCCACACCGGCCAGCTGGATTAGCTCCGTCACCTGCGCCACCAACTCCAAAATCCAAGGAACCTATACCTTTGAATACGACCCGGACACCAAGCAGATTATTGCCACCTCCACCACCGGAGACGTGTTGACCGGTACTTACAAGAAAGGCGGCACCGTGGATTTGGTGAACGCCAGCGGCAAAGTCATGATGACTTTGACCACCGATAAGTACGAAAGCCCCCTCAATACCGTCAAGACGGTGATTGGCTCCTCTACCTTTGACTTAAAGCAGATTCTGGCGGTGGAGTACACCGATAAGGGCGGCAACAAAATCCGGCAGGAAGCCGAATACGATGAAATCTCCACCCAGGTCACCCTGGGGGACATCACCCTGGTTATCGACCCCGACAGCGCAAAGTCCGTCACCACCCAGCAGCTGAAGTACGACGTCAACAATGCCTTTGCCACCGGAACCGACGCGTGGCTCCAGGGCGTGACCTTGAACCCCAACGCCAGCTACGCAGGCTCCAAGCTGAGCCTTGCCGCCGGTGTCAGCCGGGCGGTTGGCAAGAGCTACACCGGTTACGCCTTCCTCAACTTCATGAACAACGCCACTGGAAACGCCGCCATTGACAGCATGATTAAAGCCATCGATGTGCTGGGCCAGTACAAGATTTCCACCGTGGACGAGGATCCTTCCGATCCCAAAGCCGGTTACAAATTCCAGATTACCGACAGGGACGGCAACGTGGTGGCTACATCCGACGTCATTACCAAGGCCGGCGATCAGGTAACTTTTACCGTCGGCGGCGAGACGTACAACCTTGGCACCGTCGGTGCCGAGCAGTTTAAAGCCAGCGCCTCCACCGGCAATTTGGGCGGCTTCAGCAGCAAGAGGATTCAGGAACTTCTGGCCAAGAGCAATGTAATTGGAGATTATTCTCTTTCGGTTGCGGCCAATGGCGCGGATTATGACGTAACCATCACCGATTCCGAGGGAAATCCTGTCGGTAGCACCGTAACGGTGGCCGCTGGAGATCCCGTCGTCATTGACGGCGTCAATCTGGGAACCCTGGACATTGCCACCTTCCCTGCAGGTACTAATACAGTCATCGGTAAGGTGGAAAGGGCCACCAACCTCAACGATGCCAGCTTTGTCAACTTGAGCGAGAAGAACACCCTGCAGCTCAAGGACGGCAACGGCACCGTGGTGGAAGAAGTAGTCTACAACGGCAGCAGCACCGTCAAGCTGGGCGATTTGAGCATCAAGGTGGATAAGGACAAGCTGATGGCTTACTTTGGCAATCGTCCCAAGATTGAAGACGCTTCCAGCACCGTAGATTTGGGAACTCTGTCCCAGGACACCACTAAGGATTGGATTTTTGACGGTATGGCCGCCAATGCGCAGGCCGGCATCGGCCAGGTAGTTACCATCGGCAACATCGCCCTGGCCAAGATTCCCAACATGGTGGCCATGGAGCAGAGCGGCAGCAGCTACTTTGTCACCACCGCCAACTCCGGCGAGGCCACCTTTGTGCGGCCGGGCGTCAACGGCACCGGTACCCTCAAGTCCGGCTATCTGGAAATGTCCAACGTGGATATTTCCAAAGAGTTTACCGATATGATCGTCACACAGCGAGGATTCCAGGCCAACACCCGCATCATTACTGTCTCCGATGAGATGCTAAACGAGCTGGTAAACCTCAAGCGCTGATCGTAGACGCAACGCAGCATAACGGGAAGGCTGCGGGGAACTAGGTTCCCCGCAGCACCTCCCGCAATAAGCAAAGGAGCCCTGTATTATGATCGAGCTCACCAAGTTAAATAAAAAGAAGTTCTACCTCAACGCGGATCTCATCGAAACCATAGAGTCCACACCGGATACGGTCATTACTCTTCGCAACGGCAAGCTGGTTCTGGTAGAGGAAACGCCGGAACAAATTGTAGAAGAAGTCATTGCCTACAAGCGAAAATTATTAATTCCATAGCCTGTTGATTCACAAAGGGGACAGTAGGAGACTGTCCCAAACACCACGCTTGAGGCATGGAGGATAGGAAAACATGAATTTAGCGTTTATTATCGGGCTTGTAGGGGCCTTTGCTGTAACCATTTGGGGTATTGTCAGTTCGGGAGATCTGATGGCATTTTATGATTTCCCCAGTATTGTCATCACCATTGGCGGTACCATTATGGCTATCATCGCGAGCTTTCCCTTTAAGGAGCTGGCGAAGGTGCCCCAACATATTCCCATTATTTTGGGAATCGGCAAACACAAATGGGACCCCATTTACTATATCAACACCATGACCGAACTTTCCGTTGAAGCGCGCCGCAAGGGCTTGCTGGCTCTGGAAGATCGGGTGGCTGAGTTTGAGGACCCCTTTTTGCGGGACAGCGTCATGCTGATTGTGGACGCCATGGAGCCGGATAAAGTGCGGGACCAGTTGGACAACGAACTGAGCAATATCGAAGCAAGACATGCTCAGGCTTGGAATATTTATGACAAGGGCGCTGCGCTGGCACCCGGTTTCGGTATGATCGGTACCCTGATCGGACTCATCAATATGTTGGACCAGATGAACTTTGAAGAAGAGGGCGGCGCTCAGCAGTTGGCTACCAACATGGCCGTTGCCCTGGTCACCACCTTCTACGGATCCATGTTGTCCAACGTTGTGTTTATGCCGATGGGCAACCAACTGCGGTTGCGCCATCAAGAGGAAATGCTTTGCAAGGAGATTATCATTGAGGGCATTATCTCCATTCAGGCAGGAGAAAACCCTCGCCATATCAACGAAAAACTGATGTCTTATCTGAACCGCAGAATGCGCGACCGGATTGTGGAGCAGCAGGAATCGGCGTCGGAATAAGCGCAGGGATGTTTTCCAGGGAGGTGAGGGTGTGGCAAGAAAAAGAAAACCAATGGAAAGTGACAGCAGCGGCACTTGGCTTAATACCTATGCCGACATAGTCACGTTGATGCTAACCTTTTTTATCTTGCTCTTTTCCATGTCCACGATAGATTCCACCAAGTTTAACATGATTGTGAAGGCATTTTCCGAATCCACTTCCAAGGACATGATTGTGATTCTGGGCAGGGAAGGACCCAACGATTACGATGCCGCCACAGCCCAAGGCCCCGATGTTTTCGAAGAAGACGTGGAAGTCAAGGACCTAACCGATATTTTCATGGCTATTTCGGATTATATCGAGCAGAATAATATGCAGGATTCGGTGCGCATCAGTCAGGGCGACGGTTTTATCTTCATTCAGTTTATGGATAACCTGTTGTTCGAACCCAACAGCGCCCGATTAAAGTCTTCCGATTTAGACCTGCTCAACTTTGTTGGAATGGGCATCAAATCGGTGCAGGATCAGCTGAAGCTGGTGAGAATCGACGGCCATACGGCGGCGATTCCGGAAGACCCCGACTACCCGGTTTCCGACCGACTTCTTTCCAGCGAGCGGGCCAACAGCGTGCTGATGTACTTTGAGGATGTCATCGGCATCCGCCCCGAACTGTTGGTGCAGGTGGGATATGGCAAACAGAGACCTTTGCCTGGCAACACCAACTCCACCGAAGAGGAGCGCTCGAAAAACCGTCGGGTAGAAATCTACATCAGTACCGAAAACGACCTGCGAGAGCAGTTAGATAATATTTACGAGAAACTTGTCGAATAGTCTCACATATTTCTGGCAAGAATGGTATTTTTATGTTATAATGGCAACGGTGTTTTGCCTGTGACAGATTTCAGCATATTTTGCAAGGCATGCAATGGAGCGTTGGGAGGGAAACTGTGGAAGTACTAACTCAAAGTCAAATTGATGATCTTCTCAATTCGCTAACTTCCGGCGCTATGGATATTGAAACCGTTACCGAGGAAGCCACGAGGAAGGTAAAGGAATACGATTTTCGATCCCCAAAGCGCTTTACGAAAGAACAGTTAAAGCTGGTTACCAGTGTCTACGAAAACTATTCCCGTCTGCTCTCTTCTTATCTGACCGGTATGTTGCGGCTGTATGTCAGCGTAGAATGCGTCCACATAGAGGAGCAGCGGTACTCCGAGTTCAACAACGCCCTGCCCGACTCGGTGATGGTGGGCCTCGGAGAGATGCGTTATCCTGGTTCCAGCGATGAGAACAATACCATCATAATGGATTTTTCCCGTCCCATTGCCTTTGCCATCATCGAGCGGCTTCTGGGCGGCACCGGAGATGGTTTGGAGCTGGACCGCGATTTCACCGAAATCGAAACCTCCTTAATGGACAGTGTGTTTAAAGGCATATTCCCCCAAATGGCCGACAGTTGGGCCAACTACTTTGAGGTGGATACCGTTTACCGCAAACTGGAAACCAACTCCCGGCTGATGCAGGCCATTAGCAGCGACGAAACCGTGGTCATTTTGATTTTGGACTGCGCCATTAAAGATGTGACAGGCACCATCAGCATTTGTTTTCCGGCCGTTTGCCTGGAAGAGATGCTCAAAAAGATCGACTCGCAGTATATGCGCAATCTCAGGCGCATCAACTCCGCCGGAGACAAGGAACGCCGGGAATTGGTGATGAAGTACCTGAGCGAAAGCGAATTGGAGCTGCGCTGCGTGATCGGAACCACACAGGTCACCTTGGGGGACATTATGTACCTCAACGTAGGGGATGTGCTTCGGTTGGACAAGCCTATTACCGAACCGGTGGACCTCAACGTAGGCGAGTCGGTGTGGTTCCACGGCAAAATTGGAGTTTTGCGCAATAAAAAGGCGTTTCAAGTGCTAGAGGTGCTCTAGAATCCAAACGCCATGGTATAGATGAAACAGTGAATAGGTACGTTGGAGGCAGGAAAGCTCGTTGGCGCGCCACAAAGGGGGCGCAGGTGATGATGCAAGTCAGTCAGAGCTGCCTGATGACGGCTACACGGCTTGAGCCGCGCTTTGAAAGGGTTCCCTTTTCAAAGTGACTGAATATAAGAGAGGTGTCAGATACATGAGTGGGGATGCGAATATTTTCTCTACCCTAGAAATCGATACAATAGGCGAAATCATGAATATCAGTATGGGTTCCGCCGCTACGGCGGCCTCAACCCTGCTAGACAAAAAAGTTGTCATCACCACTCCTGTTGTCAATATAGTGGACGTCAATTCCTTTGACATCAGTGTGCTGGAACCCGCAATCGCCGTAGAAATCAAATATATTGAGGGCATTTCCGGCTCCAATCTTCTGATTCTGCGGATGGCGGATGCCAAAACCATTCTGGCTCAAATGATGCAGACGGAGCTGCCTGATGATTATGTCTTTGACGAAATCGGCTACTCTGCCATCTGCGAATTGATGAACCAGATGATGGGCTCCTCCGCCACGGTGCTCAGTTGCTTTTTGGGGCGGACCATCAATATTTCCACCCCGGTTACCATTCCCATTGACGAATGGAATACCTTTAAAGTAAAACACCTGCCGCAGGATACCCATCTGGTCACCATTCAGTTTACCCTCAGCATCGAGGGCGTGATGGAAAGCCAGTTCATCAGCGCCATGGAGGTGGGGCTGGCAAAGGAGATTATCGCCGTCTCCCTGAACTTCGACACGGATGTCTCCGTTTCCCAGCCGGAATCGCCGGCGCCCACTCCTCCCGTTACCCAGGAGGAAGTGTTCCCCTCGGCTGCCATTCCGCAGCCTACGGCGATGCCCCAGACCCCTCCGCCGCAGCCTTCCGCACCGCCGCCACCCAATCCTTCGGCGGCGCCGTTCCAAGCCCCGGCTGCGCCACCGCAGACCCCTCCCCCTTATGGAGCGGCAGCTCAACAACCTGCGGGCTATCCGCCTTATCCGCCCCAGAGTTATCCACCTTATCCGCCCTATCCTGGTTACCAGGTGCCGCCGGCGGGATACGGCTATCCGCCGCAGGCAGCTCCTGTGCCGCCGCCCATGTCGCAGCCGGCTCCGGATCCAGTGGTAGTGAAAAATTACGATTTCAATGATTTCTCCAGCGAAGCCAACGTCAAGGAAGTTCCCCACAATCTGGATTTGGTGATGAATGTGCCGGTGCAGGTGACCGTGGAGTTGGGGCGCACCAAACGCAAAATCAAAGAAATTTTGGAGTTTGGCCAGGGCACCATTGTGGAACTGGACAAGCAGGCCGGCAGCCAGGTGGATGTGATTGTCAACGGCCAACTGATTGCCAAAGGCGATGTGGTAGTAGTGGATGATAATTTCTCCATCCGCATTACTGAAATTCTTAAGGCCAGAGATTCTCTCACCATGCTCTAAGTCAAATATTTTTGGCCTTATGGGTTGCAAAACCGACAGCAGGCCGCGAACAATTTTTAATAGGTGGTGCAAGTTATTATGAGCAAAATTTTGATTGTTGACGATGCAGCATTTATGCGGATGATGATTAAGGATACCTTGAACAAACTGGGTTACACCGACATCGAAGAAGCGCCGGACGGCGCCGTTGCGGTGGAAAAATACCAGCAGCTCAAGCCGGATTTGGTGATGTTGGACGTGACCATGCCCAATTTGGACGGCATTGGGGCCCTTCGGGCCATCAAGCAAATCAACCCCAACGCCAAGGTGGTTATGTGCTCCGCCATGGGCCAGGAAGCTATGGTAGTGGAGGCCATCAAGCTGGGCGCCTTGGATTTTATTGTCAAGCCTTTTAAACCCGAACGCATTGCAAAAACTATGAAGGCGGTTCTGGGATAACATACCTTCCTCCGACGGGAGGAGGATGTAGGTTGCGCTTGGTATTTCTGCAGCAAACAATATTGGGTACCAGTTCAATACTTATGGAAAGGCTTTGGTGCTTTTAAGGTGGGTGACGCATCCAAGTGAATGTTTGGGACGTTTTTTCGATGATTGGCGCCTTGGCCATCATTGTGCTGATGCTAATCCTCACCTATTATGCCAGCCGCTGGTACGCCAGGCGGATGAGCACATCTCCCGGTTCGGGCAGGTACATCCGATTCTGCGACCGTGTGGCGGTGGGCCAGGGCTCGTCCCTCGCCATCGTCCAGGTGGGGGAAAAGTATTACCTGCTGGGAATCAGCGAGAAAAACATGCAGCTCATCTGCGAGCTTCCGGACTTTCAGCCGGGGGAGGACGGCTTGGACAAGACTCCTTCCTTTGGACGGATGTTTTCGGATTTGCTGCGCAAAAACAGGGACGGCGGGAAAGAAGAGGAAACGGGCGGGAACGGTAAATGAATAATCGAAAACTCTTAAAAGTTGCCGTGGTGCTGCTGGTGCTGGCGGCCATAACAGCAACCTGCTGCGTGACCGCTTTCGCCGCCGTCGACATTCCGGGGGGAGGGCCGGGCTCGCAGGACCCCAACATCAATATCACCATCAACGGAGAGGAGTCCGACGCTGTTCGCATCATCGTATTGCTGACGGTGCTCAGCGTACTGCCCTCCATTCTGCTGCTGATGACCTGCTTTACCCGCATTGTCATTGTGTTTTCCCTTTTGCGCAACGCATTGGGATTGCAGCAGACCCCGCCCAACCAGGTGCTCATCGGCCTTGCCCTGTTTCTCAGCCTCTTTATCATGCAGCCGGTGCTTTCCGACATCAATGAAAACGCCTACCGCCCCTTTTCGGAAGGGGAGATTACCAGCGAGGAGTTTTTGGACCGGGCCTCCGCCCCGATGAAGGAGTGGATGCTCCGGCAGACCAAGACCGAGGACCTCAACATGTTCCTCAACCTTTCGGGGAGAGAACGGCCTCAGTCAGTGGAGGATTACCCCATGACGGTGGTGGTGCCCTCCTTTGTCACCAGCGAGCTGAAGCGGGCGTTTATCATCGGATTTCTGCTCTATCTGCCCTTCCTGATTGTGGACGTGGTGGTGTCGTCGGCTCTCATGTCCATGGGCATGATGATGATGCCGCCGGCAATGGTGTCATTGCCCTTTAAAATACTGTTGTTTATTCTGGTGGACGGCTGGAACTTGGTGATTCGAGCTCTGGTCCAAACCTATCAATAAAAAATAAGAGGTCACAAACCGCTGGGCGAGAAAGGAAAGGAGAACTGCGTTGACTCAAGGTCAAGTGATGGAAATATTGCGGGATGCGCTGTTCACCACCTTTAAGCTGTCAGCGCCTCTGCTGATCGGCAGTCTGGCGGTGGGATTGATTATAGCAGTCATTCAGGCAGCCACGCAGATCCACGAGCAAACCCTTACCTTTGTGCCAAAGCTGATCACCATAGGTCTGTTGCTGCTCTTCATCGGTCCCTGGATTATGACGCAAATGGGAGAGTTCGTGGAAAGGCTGCTGACCTATATGGTAAGCATCTAACGGTTCCGGGGGCGGATGATGTATATTAATTTAGAACAGTACATGATCTTCCTGCTGGTGATGCTGCGCATGGTGGGTATGCTGTTGTTTCATCCAATTTTAGGCCGGCGCAATATCCCGCCGATGCTTGGCACCGGCTTGGCGTTTGTGCTGGCTGTTTTGCTAACCGGAACCATGGACTTTGCCCCCCTGCCGGACGTAACCTTATTGCAGTTTCTCTATTTGGTGGTGAAGGAGCTGGCGGTGGGGCTTGTAGCGGGAACCATCCTGCGCATGTTTTTGTCCGCCCTTACCATTGGCGGGGAAATCATCGATTTTGAAAACGGCCTGAGCATGGCCAAAAACTTCGACCCGGCCACCAACGCATCCGTGTCGGTGACGGCGGACTTTTTCAATGCCTTCTTTATCCTCAGCTTCTTTGTCACCAACAACCATCTGACCTTTATTTACCTGGTGGCCCAAACCTTTCGGGTGATTCCGCTGGGCGGGGCGCTGATTAGCCCCGACGCCCTTTCCTATATTCCGCAGCTGTTTTCCGCCGCCTTTTTGCTGGGCATTAAACTGAGCCTGCCCATTGTGGCGGTGGAGCTGGTGGTGACTATTGCCACCGGTATTATCATGCGGGTTGTTCCGCAAATCAACATCTTTGTGGTCAACATTCAGTTTAAGCTCTTTGTCGGCATCTTTGCGTTGATTGTGCTGGTGGCTCCCATTATGGGATTTTTGGAAAACCTGCTGGCCATCTGCATGGAGCGAGTGCAGGAGGCTTGGACTTATCTCTTGCCGGTTTAACCGGCAAAATCCACTCGGGCGCAGGGCGCCCGGCCGCCGGATGGGGGGATAGACAATGGCGCAGGGTGAAGGTGGCGAGAGAACCGAAAAAGCAACGCCAAAACGGCGAAGCGACGAACGAAAAAAAGGTAATGTATTTCAAAGCCGGGACGTTACCACCATCCTAACCTTGGTAGCCGGATTTTTTATTATCCGGGTGTTTGTGGGAAGTTTCCTGCAGCAGTTGCAGGAGCTTTACCGCCGCCAGGTTTACCGCATCAACGACATCCCCCAACTGGACACCACGGTGGTCATGGCCCTGTTCCGGGAGACGGCAACCCTCATTGCCACCACGCTGCTGCCCGCCGTGCTGTTGATTAGCTTGTTGACGGTGCTGGCGGTGGGTTTTCAGACTCGGTGGATTTGGTCCACCGAACAGCTGAAGTTTAAATGGGAACGCATCAATCCCATCAAGGGATTTCGCATGCTTTTTTCCCTCCGCTCTCTGGTGGAGCTGGCAAAGAGCATAATTAAAATCGTGGTCATCATCTGGCTGTTGTACGGCAAGGTCATGGACACCCTGGATTACCTCCCGGTGATGATGGACTGGGACGTGATGCAGGCCGCCCGCTTTGTGGGAAAGGAAATTATCGGCCTTATCATCACCGTGGGAATTGCCTTCGGAGCGGTGGCCGTCATCGACTACATCTACCAGTGGTGGGAGTACGAAAAGGGCATCCGCATGACCAAGCAGGAAGTCAAAGACGAGTACAAGGAGATGGAAGGCGACCCCCAAATCAAGAGCAAACGCCGGCAAAAGCAGCGGGAATACGCCATGGCCCGCATGATGCAGGCGGTCAAAGAGGCCGACGTGGTGGTGAGAAACCCCACCCACTATGCGGTGGCCCTCAAGTACGATATGGAAAAGGACGTCGCCCCCATTGTGCTGGCCAAAGGGCAGGACCATGTCGCCCTGCGCATTGTGGCGGAGGCGGAAGCCAACAACGTCCCCACCGTGGAGAACAAGTCTTTGGCCCGCAGCCTGTATGAGCTGGCCCAAATTGACGAAATGATACCCCCGGAACTGTTTGCCCCCGTGGCCGAGCTGCTGGCCTGGCTGTTTACCCAGCGGCAGAAGCAAATCACACCTGCGGCAAACACTCCGAACTATACATCCCATTCCCCGATTGAAGGATAACCTATGAAAAAACTCCTGACAAACGTAGTATCCGTATTGGTGGTCACGGTCATTGTCTTTTTGGTCGTGCCTCTTCCCCCTGCGTTTTTGGACTTTATGTTCCTTCTCAATATCGGCCTTTCCTTGATGATTCTGCTGCTTTCTATGTATATCAAGGAAACCTTGGAGTTTTCGGCGTTTCCCACCCTGATGCTGATTACCACATTGTTGCGCCTTGCCCTCAACGTCTCCTCTACCCGTCTGATTCTGGGCAACAACGGCCATGCGGGCAAGGTGATTGAGGCCTTCGGCAACTTCGTGCTCCGAGGCAACGTGGTCATTGGATTTGTCATCTTTATCATCATCATCCTGGTCAACCTGACGGTTATCGCCAAGGGCGCCGAGCGGGTGGCCGAGGTTTCCGCCCGGTTTACCCTGGACGCCATGCCCGGCAAACAGATGGCCATCGACGCCGACCTTAATTCCGGCCTGATTGACGAGCAGGAGGCAAAGCACCGCCGCGCCAAAATCCAGCGGGAAGCCGACTTCTTCGGCGCCATGGACGGTGCCACCAAGTTTGTCAAGGGAGACGCCATCATCGGCATCCTCATCACCATCGTCAACTTTGTGGGCGGCGTGCTGGTGGGGATGGTGTCCGGCGGCATGAGCTTTTCGGAAGTGCTTCAGGTTTACTCCATCGCCACCGTGGGCGACGGTTTGGTAAGCCAGATTCCGTCCATTCTCATCTCCTCCGCCACCGGTATGATTGTCACCCGCTCCTCCAGCGAGAACAACATCAACCTGGACGTTTCCAGCCAGCTCTTCCAAAATCCCACCGTGCTAATCATTGCCGGCGGTATCGTGGGCGCCTTTGCCGTCATTCCCGGCGGCCCCAAGGTGCAGCCTATTGTGCTGGCGGCTCTGCTCATTACCCTGGGCGTCTTTCTGCAAAAGGGGCCCCGCCCCGCCGCGGCCGGCGATTCCAGCCTTTCCTCCCTGGATGCCGAAACCCTTCCCGAGGTACTCAACGAGGCTGCTTACTACAAGAACATTGAAAATGTCTACGAACTGCTGAATGTGGACCCCATCGAAATGGAATTCGGGTACTCGCTGGTGCCTTTGGTGGACGAAAGCTCCGGCGGCAGCTTTGTGGACCGCATCGTGATGTTCCGCAAGCAGTTCGCCACCGAGTACGGCATGGTCATTCCCACCGTGCGTTTGCGGGACAACGGCATGCTCAACCCCAACCAGTATGTCATCAAGCTCAAAGGTGAAGAAGTGGCCCGAGGAGAAGTGCTGGTGGACTACTACCTGGCTTTGGACCCCGGCAACACCATGGGCGAAATCGAGGGAATCGACACCGTGGAGCCCGCTTACGGTATTCCCAGCAAGTGGATTACCGAGGACCTGCGAGAAACTGCCGAAGTTTACGGGTATACTGTTATCGACCCCCTGTCGGTCATCGTCACCCATATGAGCGAAGTCATCCGCAGCCATGCCCACGAGCTGCTCACCCGGCAGGATGTCAACACCCTGTTGGAGAACACCGCCAAGCGGGATAAGAACATCGTGTCCGACGTGGTGCCCGGCATCGTCTCGGTGGCCGACGTGCAGAAGGTCCTGCAGAATCTGCTGCGGGAAGGTGTTCCCATCAAAGATATGGAAACCATTCTGGAGACGTTGGGGGACTACGGCGTCACCACCAAGGACACCGATATGCTGACCGAGTATGTCCGCCAACGGCTGCGCCGCACCATCACCCGCCAGTATGCCCAGGGCAACGCCCTGAAGGTGATTACGGTGGACCAGGATGTGGAGCAGGCCATCCTAAACAGCATCAAAAAAGGCGAGCACGGCACCTATATGGCGTTGGAGCCGGAAAAGGTGCAGCACATTGTCTCCAGCATTCTGGACGACATCAACAGTTTGAAGGACATCGTGTCCACCCCCATTGTCCTCACCTCGCCGGTGGTGCGGGTCTACCTTAAAAAGATGCTGGACCAGTTTGCCCCCAACATCACCGTGCTCAGCTTTTCCGAGGTGGACCCCGGCGTGCAAATTCAGGCGTTGGCCAACGTGACCATGTAAAGGGCGACGAACCTGTCTTTACCCAATTCGTATACGAAGGGCGTGAAACACATGACAGCTCCCGAAGAGCAGGGCTCCATATCCGTCGAAACTTGGGAGAAGTACCTTTCTACCCGGGATATGGCGCTGCGCAACCAGATTGTCATGGCGTACGCCAATTTGGTGAAAATCATTGCCCTGCGGATGCGGGGCATTTACAAAAATTACGCCCAACTGGACGATGTGCTCAATCAGGGGATGATTGCCCTGATTGACGCCGTGGAAAAGTACGACCCCGCCCGTAACATCAAATTTGAAACCTTTGCCTCCATAAAAATCCGAGGGGCCATTATCGACTATATCCGCTCCCAGGACTGGGTGCCCCGCCGGCTCCGCAAACTTTCCAGCGATTTGGAGCAAACCTATCTCCAGCTGTGCAATCAGTTGGACCGCCAGCCCACCCACAGCGAACTGGCCAAAGCCATGAAGCTGACCGCCGAGCAGCTGGACCGGGTGATGGAGCAAACCTACAACTTTCACCTGCTTTCCTACGAGGAAGTGGTGTGGCAACGGCTCAGCTCGGTGGGGGACGACTTCGCCGAGGACCAGACCGCCGACTCCCCCGAAGGAAATTTGATGGAACACGAACTGCGCCAGCAACTCAGGCAGGCCGTCGATTCCCTCAATGAACGGGAACGGACGGTCATCTCCCTGTACTACTACGAAAAGCTCAAACTCAAGGAAATTGCAGAGGTGTTGGGAGTCAGCGAATCCCGGGTCAGCCAGATTCACTCCGCTGCCCTCCTGAAGATGAAGCAAACCATGCAGGACTATATAGAAAAATAAGGGAAAAACGCAAAAAAAGAAAGAAAATGAAAAAAATGCCCCACTAATAAAGTGAAAGGGTTTGGAAGGAGGGCATTCGCCATGCTCAGAGGGTTCTATACGGCAGCTTCCGGCATTGTCAGCCAGGAAAAGCGGCTCAACTCCATTGCCAACAACATTTCCAACGCCACCAAGGCGGGATATAAAAAGGACGACCTTGTGTTTTCCACCTTTGGCGAACACATTGCCGTACGAATGAACACTTACAATCAAAGCGAGCTGCACCCCATCGGCAACGGTGTTTGGATGCAGACGGTGGATGAAAAATACACCAACTACCAGCAGGGGGCCTTTGAAACCACCGGCCGCCCCATGGATATGGCCATTCAGGGAGAAGGCTTCTTTGTGGTGGCCCGAGCGGACGGGGAGCTTCGCCTTACCCGGGACGGCCAGTTTGCACTGGATGAAGAGGGCTACTTGGTGCTGCCCGGCTTTGGCAGAGTGCAGGGGCAGGACGGTGACCTGCAAATTGGCGTTTCCAACTTTACGGTGAGCCAAAACGGGACCATTACCATCCCCGGAGAAGACGACGAGGATGAGCCGCAAGTAATTGGCAGGTTGGCCGTTGCCATTCCCGACGACTACGCCGCTCTGGAAAAAGACGAACTTGGCCTGTTCATCCCCCAGGAATACGCTCTTCTGGCAGAGGAGGGGGACAAGCGGGGAGTGGTGCTGCAAAATATGGTGGAGCGCTCCAACGTCAACATGTCGGAGGAGATGACCCGCATGATTGCCGCCCAGCGTTCCCTGCAAAGCGCAAGCCAGCTGGTTAGGATGTACGACCAGATGAGCGAAGAGGCCAACCGCAAGCTGTCCGACGTGAAATAGTGCCTGGAAAGGGGTAAATACATATGATTCGTGGATTTTACAGCGCCCGACTGGGCATCAACGCGCAGCAGGAGCATCTCAACGTCATTGCCAACAACATGGCCAACCTCAGCACGGTGGGGTTTAAAGGTTCCCGGGTCAGCTTCGCCGACCTGATGTACCAAAACATCAACCGCAATACCGCCGAGAACCCTGCCATTGTCGGTCACGGGGTGAAAATCAATAAAACCGACCTGACGATGGAGCAGGGCGCATTGGAAGCCACCGGTTACCATCTGGACTACGCCATCACCGAAGAGGGCCAGTTCTTTGCCGTGCGGGATGCGGCGGGGGACATCTACTACACCCGGGCGGGGAACTTTATTCTCTCTCGGGGGGACGACGACGAGTACTATTTGGCGGCGGCCAACGGAGACCGCATCCTGAGCCCTGATTTGGAGGACATCCCCATTGCAGTGGATGAAGAGGGCGCGTTTGAGGTGGATTGGGATGCCATTGGCGTTTTTGCCTTCAACAACCCTTACGGTTTGCTCAGCGTGGGGAACAACCGCTTTATGGCCACCGATGTTTCGGGCGAAGCCTTTGTGGTGGAAGAGCCCAAGATTATGGCGGGCTACCTGGAGGGTTCCGCCGTTGAGATTGCACAAGAAATGGTGAAAATGATTGAAGCATCCAAAGCCTTCAGCTTTAACTCTCGCATGGTTCAGGTCGCCGATGAAGTGGAACAGACCATCAACAATTTGCGGTAATATTTGATTGCGATTGACTGGCGAATGATATTGCAGGATACCCCTGTAAGATATGTGGAGGTGTAGCATGGTTGGAGATAAAGTCCAAGAGGTAATGGGTCAACAGGAACCCGTATTTGCGAAGCCGATCATTCAAGTAAACGTAATACGGGATGCCCATCAGTGTGAAATTATTCTAAAGAAACCTCAGCCCAACACTGCTCCCCCTTTGCTGGACGACCTCCAGAAAGCGCTTGCCGACAAGGGCGTCACCTACGGAATTTTTAACGATATTCTGCACAGCCTGACCCTGGATCCTATTTTTGATAGGCCTTTGGTGGTGGCGCAAGGCAAGCTGCCGACGGTGGGCAAGGAAGGTTCCCTGCGCTTTTTGATTTCCACCGAGCGGGAGTTGCGCCCAACCATTTTACCGGACGGCACCGCCGACTATAAAAAACTGGGGTATGTCAACAACGTGGAAAAAGGACAACCCCTCTGCGAAATTATCCCCCCCGAAAAGGGAGAGGACGGCATCAACGTTTACGGACAGGTGCTGGAGGGGATTTACGGGAAAGCGGCTCCTTCACCCCAAGGGACCGGCACCGAAATTACCCCCGACGGCAAGCTGTTGGTGGCGGCGGTGGCAGGCAACGCGGTGGTCAGCAAAAACGTCGTCACCGTCCAGGAAGTGCTGAAAATTAAGGGCAACGTGGACAATTCCACCGGCGACATTTATTTTGTGGGCGACGTCCAGGTGGATGGCGATGTGGTGTCCGGCTTTACGATTTCGGGAACTAATCTCATCATTCGGGGCAATGTGGAAGGGGCCACCCTCATTGCGGCTGGTGACGTGACTCTTGCGCAGGGCATGAACGGCATGAATCGGGGCACCATTACGGCAACCGGCAACGTCAGGGCAAAATATTTGCAAAACTGCACCGTCAAAGCGGAAGGAGATATCTACGCCGACTACATTATGTATTCCCATCTGGAATGCGACGGCAATGTGGAACTGAGCGGCAAGCGAGCCGCTTTGATTGGTGGGCGTTCCTACATAGCGGGCCGGCTCATCGCCAAAACCATAGGAACCGAAGCCCATACGGCCACCGAAATCAACATGGCTATTTCCGGCATGTCCATCAAACATAAAGTGGAGCAGCTGACTGCCGATATTCAAAATATCGATGGGGAAATCCTCAAGCTGGTGCAGAACCTGAACCGGCTGGACAGCCTGCGCAAACAAAACCGCCTGACCCAGGAACACGCCTCCATCATTCGGCAGATTAAGGAACGGTATGTTGCCCTCAACAATGACCGCAAAAAACTGGTGGAGAATTTGGAAGAAATCAAACAGCGTCAATTGCGGCAGAGCAGTTTGAATTCCTACATTGAATGCAAGGGAAAGGTTCATGCCGGCGTTCGCATTGCCTTTGGCCCTTTGATTTACAACGTTCAGGACAGCTTTGTCAACAGCCGCATCGGCATTGTAGACGGCGATATTAAAATCTCCAGCCTGTAAGATGCCAAATAAAAATCCCCTGTGGCAGCCCTATGCCACAGGGGATTTCTGGTGTCGTCATCACAAAACGAAGGGGAAGTAAAAAGTGAAGATGAAAAATCTGATTGTCATCAATGGAACCATGGGCGTTGGAAAAACGGCAACCAGCCGGGCGCTGCAGTCTTTGTTGCCCAACTGCGTCTTTTTGGACGGAGACTGGTGCTGGGATATGTCCCCTTTTATTGTCAATGAGGAAACCAAGGAGATGGTGTTGGACAATATCAGCCATCTCTTAAACAATTTTATCGCCTGCTCGGTGTATGAAAACGTTGTGTTTTGTTGGGTGATGCACGAGCAGGGGATTTTGAATGACGTGTTGTCCAGGCTGAACACACAGCATTGTAAGGTGTATCCATTTTCTTTGATCTGTTCGGAAGAAGCCTTAATTTCCCGGCTGACAAAGGATGTAAAGGAGGGTATCCGCACCCAGGATGTGATAGAGAGAAGTGTGCCGAGACTTCCAAATTATCTTGCCATGGATACCGAGCCCATTGATGTCAGTGAAATTTCCGCCCAGGAAGCTGCAAAAATCATCGCAAAGCGCGTGATGTCCTGAGTTTGCGGCAAAGCGTTACAATTCCTTGACGGTTTTGTTCAAAGCCTTTACCGTCATAATGCCGGTGGCAGGGTCAAACAGTACGGTGCGGCCGTAGTTTTCCAGCACATCCTTGGCGACAATGGGGATGGCCAGCGCTTGCAGGGTGGCGACGACGGCCGCCACATTTCGCTGCCCGATTTGCCAGATATCGCTGGGGTTACTGGTGCTGGCCAGGGCGGGGGAGCCGAACATCTGTGCTCCGCCGGCGATTTTGGCCGTCATGCGGCTGCGGAACGCCCCCAGTTGCTCCATTTTCTTCACCATTTCGGGAATGGCGGTATCGGCAAACTTCATAATATTGGTGTCCCCGGGAGACACCTTAATGCTGGGAAGCATGACGTGGGCAAGTCCCCCAATGCGGGTGGCGGGGTCTAACAGGCAGATTCCAACACAAGAGCCCAAAGCATATGTAACCAGAGTGTCCGGAGGCGTAGCCAGTTTCAGATCGGAGATCCCGACAATAATGGTCCCCATATTAAGCTAACCCCAACTTCGAAAGCATCAAATTGAGGGACTGCATCTCGGCAAACAGAATCATATGGCTCATGACGCTTTGGGTGCTGGACTGAAAGTTTTCCTCAATAAAGAGAACCTTGTCGCCAATGGTGCCGAACTTGATGATGGGCACCGACAAGAGAGCACCCGCCATATCAATGTTCACTTCCGGCACCGATACGTTGATGAACAGGCCGGTCAGTTCCGCAATGGATTTGACGTAGGCCGCCGACAGAATATTGCCCACTTCCTGAATGGCGGAAAGAGCCAGCTCGTCCATTTCGTCGAAGCTGCTGTAATTCCCGCCCATCAAAATGTTGAGAATCAGGTGGGCAAAGTCCTTGTTGAGCAAAAACATAATCATTCCGTCAACGTCGCCGGAAAGATTCAGCAATACTCCGTAAGTGACCGCTTCGGGCCCGCCGACGGCGTCGGCCACTTTGTTGAATTCCAGCAGGTTGACTTTCGGCAGCGTCATGTCAATGGGCTGACCCAACATGACCGAAAGGGCGGTGGCCGCATTTCCCGCGCCGATGTTGCCAATTTCCCGCAGCACGTCAATATGGATATCGCTTAAATCTTCGTATCTGGCATTCATAGAATCCACCTTCCCATCACCCGAGAATCGATATCAGGCGCTGCCGCATTGAAATAACTATGTTTAATTATACTATAGGAATACGCAGGATACAACATCCCGTTTCGACAAGATTTCTCCAAATACCATCCTTCCATATACTACAAAAATCGATAAAAAATCCCACGAAACTTTACAAAGCCATGGGAACGCTCTATAATTAGAATAGTATAAATATCCAATCTGTAAGTGTTGCTCTATGTACCTTTCGAATGGATTTTCGATGGTGCCATCAAGGCAAAAGGATGTGGATTATGGCGAGAGTAATTTCGGTGACCAATCAAAAGGGTGGCGTGGGGAAAACGACCACCTCCTTGGCTTTGGCTACCGGATTGGTACGCAAAGGGTTTAAAGCGCTGGCGGTGGATATGGACCCTCAGGCTAACTTAAGCTTTAGTTTGGGAGGAGATATCGAGGATGGACCCACGGTATACGATCTGCTCAAAGGGGATGTCCATCCCCGTTTTGCTGTGCAGAGAACCAGCTGCGTGGATTTAATTTCCTCCAACATCCTCCTTTCCGGCATCGACCTGGAGTTTACCCGCTCCGGACGGGAGTATCTGCTGCGCACCGGGTTGGAACCGTTGCGGGACAAGTACGAATACATCATCATCGACACGCCTCCCGCCCTCAATATCCTTACGGTAAACGCTTTTGCTGCCTCCGATTACGTCATCATCCCCATGCTGGCCGATATTTTCAGTCTGCAGGGAATTGCTCAGCTGTCCGACACCATTTTGCGATTGCGGCAGGCCTGCAACCCCAATCTTGTCATTGGGGGAATATTGCTTTCCAAATATGACGGAAGAACCATTTTGGGAAAACGCATTCGGGAAACGGCCGAAATGGTGGCCCAACAGGTGGGCACCCGCCTGTATAAGACGACCATTCGCAATTCCATCGCCATACCCGAGTCCCAAACCAATCAGGTCAGTATGTTTGAATACGCGCCTCGCAACCCCGCCGTACGGGATTACGCCAACTTCATCCAGGAACTTTTGGCCGAGGGGGTGTAGGAGTGGCTAAAAAGGCAAAAAAAGACTTTGATAAGGACCAGATGTATTCCAAAATCATGCCTTCCATTTTGACCATGCCGCCGCAGGCCCGGGCGGAGCAGGAGTCGTTGGACGACGCTTTGGAAGACCATGAGGAACAGCAGTATATCCTGCGCAATTTTATGGAAGATATCGTAATAGACAAGCTGGAGCGCACCATGACCACCCTTCGGTGCTGCGAGTGCGAGCGCTGCAAAAAAGACGTGATGGCCTACGCCCTCAACGAGCTGCCGCCCGCCTATATGGTGACCGAACCGGAAGGTCTGGAGGCGACGGTCAAACAACTGCGCAAAACCTACGAGGTCAAGGTCACTTCTGCCCTGATTAAAGCGGTGCAAAAGGTGAAGGCCCAGCCCCATCATCGCCAATAAGCAAGCCTTGTACTGCAAGCTCATTACCCTTTTGATAGAGGAGGTTCGTAATGGCGGAAAAACCCCGTCTGAAGGAGACGGACGAAATTTTCAGCAGTCTCGGCAAAGGCGCTGCCAAAACGCCGCCTCTGCCGGTGACGTCCCAAACTCCACCAAAACCCGCTGCCCGGGAGCAGGAACAGAAAACCGGCGGCCCCCTGATTGAAAGCCTGGTGCAGGATTCCGCCCCTCAGCCTGCTCCCAAGCAAAAAAAGCGGACTTCCAGCAGTACCGGAACCAAACGCGCCCGTCGGCCAAAGCAGGACGTGGAAGACAAAGACCCCAACCCCTTGGACTTTGGAAAATACAAGCTCCCCTCCAAAGAGGAGTTGCAGGCGGAGACGGAAAAAGACGCCCCCGAAAAGGGAGAGGGAGTGGTGCCCACTGCGGAGCAACTCCTTTCCGCCCTGCCCAAAATACGCAGGGTCGCACCACCCCCCAGCTCCGAAAAGGATACGGAGCAGAAAGGGGAAGAGGCGCCCCTTCCACCCCCGGCGGAACAAGCTCCTCCTCCGCCTGCCAGTCAACCGGAAATTCAGCCTTTTGTGTTCCCCGATTTTGAACAGCAGGATGCGCCCGCCGCGCCTTCCCCCGAGCCCAAAATTCAGCGTTCGCAGGCGGAACCGCCCCAGGCTGCGGCATCGGAGCAAAAACCTGCCCGGGAGGAGCAGCCTTCCTTTGGTCCCCTCAAACCGGAAGAGCTGTTCCAGCAGCTGTCCAGCCGGTTTGACGAAGCTTTCCATCAGGCGTTTGAAAGCAGGGATTCCCGCAAGCGCACTCCAAAACGGGAACGGAATATGGAGTTGGAAAAGCCTTTTCTGGAAAAGAAGCAGCCCGCCCCGCCTGCGGAAGACCTGCAGGCTAAACAGGAAACCGACCAGTTTTTCCAGCAGTTCCGCGACCAGGTGCAGGAGGAAGAAGAGGCGCGGACCAAGCAGTTTAAAGAGACGCTGGCGGAAAAATTCGAGCGGGAGCGGGAGCGGTACCTCAAAGAGCTGGGGATTGCCCCTTCCGACCAACCGGAGGCGCCACAGCCGACGCCGGGATTTCAGCCCCCCGCCGCTAGAAAACTGGATGTGCAGATCGATCCCCAAATGCACATGCAGCCGGGCAAGAGCCCCAAAAGGGCAGTTCCAGCCGGGGAGCCGGTGACCTACTCCCCCAATGGAGTCCTTCGCCCCTTAAACGCCGACCTGCAGGAGGAAGAGCTGTCTTCCCCCGTTCCGCCTGCGACCTTCAAACCTCAGCCTCCAACTGCCAAAGCTCAGCCTCCGGCCCCGAAAGCTTCCGGCAAGCCTTCCGCGGAGGAGCTGTTGCTGGATTTGGGCCGCAGGATGCAGAGCCGTTCCGCATCCCGCCCCAAGGAAACAGAGGCTCCCAGGCCCCAAAGCCGACCTGTGGCGCCACCGCCTTCTCCCGGACAGGAGGACAAGCAGAAAAAGAAAAACACCACCACCAAAATCATCGTGTGGTCGGGCATTGTAGCCGCCGTCCTGCTGCTGGTTTTTCTGGTCCCCTTTGCCATCGGCCGGATGCTGACGGTGGCGGGGCCGGAGGTGCCATCCCCTTCCGCGACGGCCAATGAGGGCGGCAGCAGGGACCTGATTATTTACGAAAACCGCAGTCCCGTCCAGCAGGAACGATGGGACAACCTCATCATCAAAAAGCCCAATGTAAAAATTCAAAACTTTGCGGTGAAGGACAACCTTTTGATTCAAAATATTGATTCGGAGGGCAGCGTTCACCTGGAGGACATCTCCGTCGGCGGAGAGCTGCGGATTGGCGCCGGCGGAGTCGGCGAGCTAATTCTGCGCAATGTGTCCGCCAACCGGCTGGTCATCAACAACAGTCAGGCGGTGGTCAGGGTGGCGCTGGAAGGGCAGGGCGTGGTCAACACCATCGAAATTCGCACCCCCGCCGTCTTAGCCCGCACCCTTTCCCAGGGGGCGGACGGCGGCAGCGTGCAGCAGGTGATTTTGCGGGCCGCTCCCGAGGTGGGCGTTTTGGACGTGACCCTGGGCGGCTTGGAAATCCGGAGCCTGTCCGCCGAGCCGGGCACGGTGCTCAAGCTGGGCAAGGATACGGTGGTGGAGCAGCTGGCCGGAGAAGGCTCCCTTTCTCTGAGCGGGGAAGGCCAGGTGCTGAATATGGTCATTCAGCCGCCGGATTTGAGTGTTCCTTCGGCGCTGAACCTTGGGGTGCGGGTGGACAATCTGTTAGTGAAAGGCCAGTCCCAGATGACGGTGGACGGCCTGATTACCAGCCTGAGTTTGTCGGAAGATACCGGCATATCAGGCCAGGGCGAAATATCCAGTTTGATTTTAAGCCCCCCGGTCAACTGGCACCGGTTGCAGCTCAAGGTGGACGGAGTCAGCATCAACAATGTTATTGCCGACGCCGACTCCACCATTCAAGTCACCGGTTCCGGCCGGGTGAAGGAGCTGAAGGCCAACGCGTCGGTCTACGCCCTGGGCAACAAGGTCAATGTGCTGTATACCAACGCCGACGGCGTCATCTACGAGTCGGAGCCGGACCGACTGGTGACCAAGCCGGGCGTTCATCCGCCCGGCAGCGTGGCGGAAAACCCCAATTTGGACTACACCTCCACCTCTTTGAGTCCCGCCGCAGCAGTGGACACTTCCCTGGATGATGTTTCCACCGTTTGCGGACATTCCCGGCAAAGCGGCGGATTCCTCAAAGGCAACGGCTCGGCGGAGTCCCCCTACTTGGTGGAAACCGCTGCGCAGCTTGCCCATATTGCCAAGCATTTGGATTCTCACTTTTATCAAATCGGGGATATCGACATTGCCGACGATCCCCAGTTTGCCTCCGGTTTCCCCGTCATCGGGGGAAAGACCGCCTTCATCGGCAGCTATGACGGAGGCGGCTATGGTATCTACAACTTGCGGATTCAATCCTCGGCAGAGCAGGTCGGCCTTTTTGGCATCAACGAGGGAAGGTTGCAGAATATCTCCCTTCGCTCCGGCGACATCCGCTCCACCGCCTCCACCCGCAGCTACGTAGGGGGCGTTGCAGGGTGGAACCGTTCCGGCGGCACCATTATCGCCTGCTCCAACGGAGCCCGGGTGACGGCTGGCGCCAACTCCTATGTGGGAGGCATCTGCGGTTACAATGACAGCGCCAAAATCCGAGACTGCTATAACGCCGCGAAAATTTCCGGCTCCTCCCTGGGAGGGGGACTGGTGGGCGTCAACGGCAAAGGTTCCTCCCTGGCGGGCAGCTACAACGTGGGCACCATCGAGGATGGCAGCGCCGTAGCGGGCAAGAATGCCGACGGCGGCATCATCACCAACTGCTACTACCTTTCCGAAACCGCCGAGACCGGAATTGGCACCGGCGGCGGTACGGCCATTCAGCGCAGCAGCGACGAGATGAGCTCCGACCAGATGGTGGCCGATTTGGACGCCGGCAGGGAAACCAGCCCCTGGCAGAAGAGCAGCGGAAGTTACACCTATCCGCTTTTGAAGGCGCCCGAACCTCCCGGCTTTTTGGAGGCGGACAATTCGTAAAGATTATTTCCGTTCGTCATAAAGTAACGCCGAATCCGTTGGGACTCGGCGTTGCTTTTTGCAAATCGAAACGCGCCTCTGTTGTGCGCCTATTTACTTTATGTTAAAATAACATATAAACATAAAAGGAAGGGGGCTCGCCATGGCCAGAGAGAAAAAGTCCGATTTTCAGGACGAACGGGAAGAAGTTGCCTATCTCAGGCTGCAAATTTCTTCCCTGAGCCTTCGGGGGCGGTACCATGAGTGCTTTCGGCTGATTGAAAGCAATTTGAGGCTGCTCTATGCCAAGGAGCGCTGGCCCAAGGCACTGGTGCCCGTTTTGCTCATCCACCAGCGCTGCTTTCCTTCCATGAACATCGACGTCCCTTACGAAGAATATTTGACAAAGCTGCTTCGCAAAAACCAAATTCCCGCCGTCTTTGCGGAGCTGATGCGGCGCGGGGGCAATCAGGTGAGCTGGGAGTCCGGCCTTTTTCAAGAAAGAGCGCTGGAAGCCCTAGCCGCCAAACAATGCGACGCCGCTTTGGATTACGCCGAACTGCTGCTCAAAACTGACCCCATCAGCTCTAACGCCCATCTGGTGAAAGGCCTGATTTTGCAGGAAATGGGAAACCACAGGGAGGCGGAGGCTTCCTATCAGCGGGCGCTGGAGCTCAATCAAAGCAACTACCAGGCCACCCGGAAACTGGCGGAGCTGTATCTGGCAACCAACCTGACCAAGGCGCTGGAGTTTATCGACTCCGCCATTCAGCAATCCCCACAGGATGCAAAGCTGTATCTGGCGAAGTCCCGGGTCCTTGTCAAGCAAAAGGACTGGGACGGTGCTCTGGCCGCTCTGGACCAGGCAAGCAGTTTGGACCCTCTCAACCCCGAGTACTTTTACGAAAAGGGGGAAATCTACCGCCTTACCGGCCGGAACCTGCCCGCCGTTCGCCAATACAACCTGGCGCTGGCGTTGGAGGAAAACCACCTGCCCTCCCTTACCCGTTTGGCCTGGCTGACCGAACAGGACGACCCCCAGCAGGCTCTCCGCTACGCCGCCGCGGTGGGAACCGCAAAGCCGGAGGACAGGGACGTTGCGCTGCTCTGGGCCCGTCTGCTGGAGCGGGTAGGGGACATCCAAAAGGCCATCCAGCAGTATGGGCGGGTCTTGGAGTTGGACCCGGACTGCCATCAGGGGTGGGCGGCATGGGGGCGGCTATATCTGTCCTCCGAACCGAAACAAGCTTTGGAGTATTTTCAAAAGGCAGCCCAGTTAAAGCCCGATTCCGCTTCCTACCGGATGGGCGTGGCCCAGTGCTATCAGGCGCTGGGAGAAACGGCGGCGGCCCTTGCCGCTTATCAGGAGGCGGTGGAGCGGGACAAAAAGTGTCATCAGGCTCACGCCGCCATGGGAGCTTTGCTGATGGAAAAGGACCGTCACGCCGCTCTGCAGCATTTCAATCGAGCCATTGCCCTGGCCCCCGACAACCCAACCTATTATCAGCAAAAAGCGGAACTGCTGGCCCAAAGCCCCGACGCCTCCAAACAGGATATACTGTCTTGCTATCATCAGGCGGTGCAGTTGGACCCCGCCGATGTGGAATTGCAGGTGAAGCTGGCGCGACTGCTGGAGGAAATGGGCCATGAGGCCAGCGCCGTGGAGCACTACCGGACGGCGGTCAATCTCAGCCCCAACCGGGAGGAAGCGCACCGGGGGCTTGCACGCCTGCTGATGGACAGCGACCCGGCGGCGGCCCTCCAGCACATTAATAAGGCCATCGCCCAAAATCCCAACCGGGCGGACCAATATTATCTTAAGTCCTGCATCTACATCAATTTGGGCAAAAACCCGCAGGCAACAGCGGAGCTGCGTTCCGCCCTCGCAAGGGAGCAAAGCCACGACGATGCCCTGCAGGAGCTGGCCCAACTTTTGGACGGCGACACCCCCCGGGTCGCTATGATGTACATCAACCGAGCGTTGGAATTTGCCCCCAACCAGCCCACTTATCTCTGCCACCGCGCCATGCTGCTGGAACAGCTACAAGATAAGAAGACTGCCCTGGCCCAATACCGCGTGGCGTTGGAAATCGACCCCGGCTGCCATGCCGCTCATTATGGCTTGGGGCGGTTGCTGGGAGGAAAGAACGACAAAGAAGCGTTGGAGCATTTGGAAAAAGCCGAGGCGCTGGACCCGGCCAATCCCCTGTATACCGCCGAAAAGGCCCGCTGCCTTGCCCGGGACCCTCTGCGCTACACCCAGGCGCTGGACTGCTTTGACGAGGCCATCGCCAAGGACAAAACGTTGTGGGGCATTTTGCTGGACAAGGCAAGGCTGCTGGACAGCCACGGTGAAGCGCTTCCCGCCACGGTCCATTACCGGCGGGTGCTGCTCCTGGCCCCCGACTGTTTGGAGGCCAATGCTCGCATGGGAGCACTGCTGGCCGATTACAACCCGAGAGCAGCTCTTACCTACATTCAGCGAGCAATGGAACTGGAACCCCGGTGCTCCGAGCACCAGCTGTGGCGGGGTTGCCTGCTCTATTTGTTGGGGCAGGAAAAGGACGGGGAGCAGGCGGTGGAGGAAGCGGTCCAAATGGAAGGGGATACCGGGAAGATTTACCGGGAAGCGGTTCGCATTCTCTCCTCCCGCCGGCCTCCAACCGCTTTGGAATACTGCAACCGCCTGATAGCGTTGGAGCCGGAAAAAGCGGAGCATCTACTGCTCCAGGGGGAGATTTTGCTGGTTATGGGTGAACTTTCCCAGGCGGCCCAAAGCTATCAAAAGGTGCTGAATTTGTCCCCCAACAGTCACGAGGCGCTGGCCCGCATCGCCGAAATTCGCTATCTGCAAAAGGACCCCCAGAGTTTGGAAGCCATTGACAAGGCTTTGGAGCTGAAGAAAAACCATGCATCCTATCACTTTATCCGGGGAATGATTCTGGAGGATTTGATGGGGGATATGGCCCAAGCAGTGGTACATGTGGAAAAGGCGGTGCAGCTGGCTCCGGGCAATTTGGATTACCGGGAGCGGCTGGTAGAGCTTTTGGGCAAAAATCGCGCCCATTTTGCCCGACTCATGGAAAAGCGCAAACTCAACCGCCTGCGAAAACGGATGAGCAAAATGGAGGAAGAAGCCCGGCAGGAGCACTTCTAACTTGTCATTTACTTCCCTGTTTTGGCGTGCTACAATAGGACAAGCAGCATCTTTTCGGAAAAGAGGGATTGTGTGGACCAACAGATGGAGCAGGAGCCCTTGGAAATCCAGGGCCGAAAGCCTCGCCCCAGCACCAGAGAAAACATTCTTTCCTGGGCCAAAACTCTTGGAACTGCGGTTGTGCTGGCCCTTTTAATCAAAAATTTCGTGGTGGTCAATGCCGCCGTTCAGTCCGGCTCCATGGAGAGCACCATCATGACGGGGGACCGGGTTATCTGCAACCGGCTGGCCTACCTCAACGGCAAGCCGGAGCGGTTTGACGTCATTGCCTTTGAATATCACCAGGAAGGGCAAGAGCTGGTGTATGTCAAGCGCATCATCGGCCTGCCCGGCGAAAAGGTGGAAGTCAGGGACGGCAAGGTCTACATCAACGACAGCGAAACCCCTCTCCCCGACGATTTTGTGGACACCAGCATCAGCGGAGTCCCGGTGGGGGATTTCGGCCCGGTCGTGGTACCGGAAGGGGAATACTTTGTGATGGGGGATAACCGCAACGCCTCCTACGATTCCCGGCGCTGGCCCTACCCCTTTGTACCCCGGGAGGATATTTTGGGAAAAGCGCTCTTTATCTATTATCCCCGCCTGTCGGGCATCGCTGGCCCGGCCGAAGAATAACAAGAAGAATAACAGCAAAAAAAGAGGACGGGATATTTCCCGTCCTCTTTTGATGTATACCGTTTATTCCGGCAAAATCAGCTGATAAGCTTTCCGCTCCCCGTTGGGGATGGGAAGCTGAATCATGCCCCTCCAGGTAAACCCTGCGCCCAGAATCACCCGCTCCATGATGTGGTTGCGGGGGTAGGTGTCGATGCGGATATCCCGATAGCCCATGCTCCGGGCTTTAGCGACAAGATGCTCCATCATCTGGCGGGCAAGGCCCTTGCCCCGTACCTTGGCGCTGACCGCCACCCGGTGAATGGCTGCATAGCGCGGGTGGGTGGAATCCCACCCACCTTGGGTGATGTTGGAGTAGCTTTCGTCCTCGCCTTCCACCAACGCGGCGTAGCCGAACATCTCGTTATCCAGCAGGAATACATAGCCTTCCTGCCGCAGGATGTCCTGCTCAATCATATCCCGGCTGGGGCCGTAACCGTCCTGCCACTGGGGAGAACCCTGCTCCTGCAAAAATGCCCGCGCTTCCTCCACAATGGCCAGGACACTTTCCAAATCATCCATGCGGGCTGTTCTTATGTCGCAAGCCATGGGTTTATACTTCGTCAAAAAAAGCGTGGTGGATGGCCAGTACCGCTTTGTCGCCCAGTTCCTTGTCGATCAAAACGGAAATCTTAATCTCCGAGGTGGAGATCATGTGGATGTTGATGTTGGCTTCGCCCAGAGCTTCGAACATCCGGGCGGCCACGCCAGGGTTGGACTCCATGCCCGCGCCCACAATGGAAACTTTGGTGATGTTCTCATCGGCGGTAATCTTCTTGATGCCCAGAGAAGGCGCAATTTCCTCCAGAGCCTGCACCGCTTCGGCGCAATCCTTTCTGGCCACCGTGAAAGTGATGTCCTTGGTGTCCTCCCTGCCTACGCTCTGCAGGATGATGTCCACGTTGATGTTGTGGCTGGCCATCACCGAGAACACCTTGAAAGCGACGCCCGGCCGGTCGGGAAGGCCCACCAGTGAGATGCGAGCTACGTTGTCGTCTTTTGCCACGCCTTTAATCAGCATTTTTTCCATTTTGCAAACCTCCTTCACCACTGTGCCGGGTACGCGTTCCAGACTGGAAAGCACCTCCAGCTTTACAGTGTACTTTTTGGCCATTTCCACCGAACGGTTGTGGAGCACCTGGGCGCCCAAAGAGGCCAGCTCCAGCATTTCATCGTAGGTGATTTCGTCCAGTTTGATTGCATTTTTGACCAAACGGGGGTCGGCGGTGTAGACGCCGTTCACGTCGGTGAAAATCTGGCAGCGCTTTGCCTTGAGGACAGCCGCCAAGGCCACGGCGCTGGTGTCCGAGCCGCCCCGGCCAAGGGTGGTAATGTCGTCGTAGCGGTTGAGGCCCTGGAAGCCGGTGACCACCACAATGTTCTTTTTATCCAGCTCATTTTCGATACGCTCTTTGTTGATGCGGCGCACCCTAGCCTTGCCGTGGTTTGCGTCAGTGAGGAATCCCGCCTGCCATCCGGTGAGGGAAATGGCGCGATAGCCCAGTTTTTTTAGGGCCATGGTCAGCAGGGCGGCGGAAATCTGCTCGCCGGTGGCAAGCAGAGCATCCATTTCGCGCTCATCGGGCCGGTCGGTAATCTCGTGGGCTTTTTCAATCAAATCGTCGGTGGTGTCTCCCTGCGCCGAAACGACAACTACCACGTCATGGCCCTGGTCGTAGGTTTCGGCGACGATCCTGGCCACGTTGAACAGGCGCTCGGTATCCCGAACCGACGTGCCACCAAATTTTTGTACAATCAGGCTCATCTCTTTCTCCTCCTCTAGTCGGCGCGTTTAGTCCAACATGACCACTACACCGTTATTGTCTATGGAAAGTATATGCAATTCCCAGCTTGTCAGTCCCATCTCGTCCAAACCGTCCCGCACCTTCTGCTCAAAGTCCAACACGTAGTCGTTGAAGATGGCAATCAGGCTGGAACCGGCTCCGCTGATGTAGGCGGCATAGCATCCGGAATCGTAGCAGAGTTTGATGGCTTCTTCCCCATGAGGGATGAATTTCATGCGATAGGGCTGATGGAGCCGGTCTCCCGCCGCCACCCGGAGATTTTCATACTTGCCGGAGTAGAGGCTGACCGCCATCAAAGCCGCCCGGGCCAGGTTGTAGCGCCCGTCCATGTGGGGAATGGTCTCGGGCAGCACCGCCCGGGCAATGCTGGTTTTCAGTTCAAAATCGGGGATGATGGCCGCAAATTTCAGCTCGGAGCCAATCTCCTGTTTGACATAGTGGACGGTGTCCCCTTCCAGAACGGCGGTGACCAACCCTCCGATGAGGGCGGGGGTGGAGTTGTCGGGATGCCCCTCCATCACGGCGGCGATGTTGATGATTTCATCCTGGGTCAGAGGACGGCCCATCAGTTCGTTGGCGCCCACCAGCCCGCCGATGATGCAGGCGGAGGAACTCCCAAGCCCCCGGGCTTGGGGAATATGGCTCAGTTGTTCGATGGCCAGCCCCGGCAAGGGTTTGCCGCAGAGGTCATGCAGGTACTTGGCGGATTTGTATACCAGGTTTTCTTCGTCCAGAGGAATATCCGCCCCATCCCGGGAGAGAATGGATACCCTGTCGTTGTATTCCATGTAGACGTAATTATACAGGTTCAGCGCCAATCCCAGACTGTCGAAGCCTGGACCGATGTTGGCGCTGGTGGCCGGAATTCTCACTTTGACCATAAAAGCGGAACCACCTTTGTCACGAAATCGTTGCCCTAAGAGCATCCTATTCCATTCGCACCCAAAGGTGAAAAGGAAAAGAGCAACAGCGAAACATTTTTCAAGGCGTTACGGCCTCCACACCCTAAGGTTGGAAAGCACCTCTACCCCCTGGGAGGCGAGAGCGGACAATTTTTCCTCCAACTCATAGCCGCTGACGGGGGCGGTGGTGAAGGCTTCCTCGTCGGCGGGCTTTCCGGGACGGCGCAGGATGTGAACCTCTCCAAAGACGGCGCCGATTTTGGCAAGAAGCCCCTGACCCCGGCAGCGCAGATAGCGGGGGCAGATATCTTCCCTTGCGTCGATGACGTTGCTGCCGTCGGAATCGCTCCACTGCAGGGTGGCGATGGGGCCTTCTGCTGTGACGCAGTCGATGATGTCGCTGACGACGGCGGAGGCGGTGGGCAGTTTGCCGGCGCCCTTGCCGTAGAACACCACGTCGCCGGTCACCTCTCCCCGGACCAGGATGGCGTTGAACACATCGTCCACCCGGGCCAGGGGGCTTCCTTTGGAAACCAGGCAGGGCCCGGTGGACACAAAGCATTTGCCGTTGATGCGGCGGGTTTGCCCCAGCAGCTTAATGACGCAGTTCTCATCCTCGGCGTACTGCACGTCCTCCAGGGTAATGTTGGTGATGCCCTGCATTTCCACCTTATCGGGATAAACATGGCTGCCGAAAGCCAAAGAGGCCAAAATGCAGATTTTGCGGCAGGTGTCCAGGCCCTCCACGTCGGCGGCGGGGTTGGCCTCCGCATAACCCAGTTTCTGAGCTATTTTCAAGGCCTCGTCAAAACCCATGTTCTCCTGAATCATTTTGGTGAGGATAAAGTTGGTGGTGCCGTTTAGAATGCCCACAATCTCGTCGATTTCGTCGGCGACCAGACTCTGATGAAGCGGCCGGATGATGGGAGTGCCGCCACCCACGCTGGCTTCGAATAGGAAATTCTGCCCGTGTTCCCGGGCCAGTTGCACCAGCGCGGCGCCTTTGGCCGCCACCAGCTCCTTATTGGAGGTCACCACGCTTTTGCCCGCCCGCAGGGCGGCGGACACGTATTCAAAAGCGGGGGAAATGCCCCCCATGACCTCCACAACCACCCGAATTTCCGGGTCGGATATAATTTCGTCAAAATTCTTGGTAAACAAATGACCGTAAGGTAAATGGGAAAAATCGCGAATATCCAGTATCTTTTTCACATAGAGGTCGGTGCCGGCCTTTTTGCTTATGCTGGCCCGGCTGCGCTCCAGCACCTCTACGACACCGGAGCCTACCACTCCGTGCCCCAAAACGGCTACCGCTATCATACGAATGCTCTCCTTTTATGATGTAGTCAGGGGGAAGCCTTTACTCAGTTGGAAAGAATGCGCAAATTCACTACTCCATCCAAAGCCTGCAGCTTTTGGGCAAGAGTTTCAATGTCCACAGTCAGGGCATCGGTGCGCATGGAAATGGAAATGGGAGCCACACTGTCTACCGGAATATTCTGATTGATGGTGAGGATGTTGGCGCCACATTTGGAAAGGATGGCCAACAGTTCGGACAGCATTCCCGGCTGGTCGGCCAGTTCGGCTGTCAGGGTGGCCATCTGTCGGGCGCTGGTGTTTTGATAGGTAAAGACGTTGTCCTTGTATTTATAAAAGGCGCTGCGGGAAATTCCCACCGCCTTGGTGGCTTCGGACAAGCTTTTGGCTTTGCCCTGGGCCAGCAACTGTTTGGCCTGCACCACCTTGAGAAATACTTCCGGCAGCACCTTGCTGTCCACCAAAAGGTATCGGCTGCCTGAAGTCCCCGGCGAATCCTGCAAACTGTCCACCCCCCATAAACGTGTGTATTCAGGTAAGAAACACTATAACACGAAGGGCAGACGGCAACAAAACGGATTCTGCCGAAAAATTGGCGCTGAGGCTTAAAATACCGCAAAATTTGGAGATTAGATGGGAATTCCTTTTAAATCCTCACGATTTTTCAATTTTTTGTAAATTATAATTTGAATTTTCCACATAAATACTATAAATTTAAAACATTCATCAACAACCGCCGGGCCCCGCAAAAAAATCCAGCAAATGGCGGCGTTTTTTTGCCGTATTGTGATACAATTAATGCAGGAGCAACTGCAACAGCAACGGAACGGTGAGGACGCAGAGCAGGGTGGAGATGAGCACCATTTTGGAGCAGAACAGGCTGTCTCCCCCCCGCTCCTTTGCAACGATGGGCAGAATGGCGGCGCAGGGCATGGAGCCGGAGATGGTCACCACCCCCAGAATGGTGGGGTCGGCAATAAACAGCCGCAACACCCCGTGGGCCGCCAGGGCAGTCACCACCAGCCGGACAAAACTGACGATGTAAACCTCTCCGTCCAAAAAGAGGCTTTGAGGAGTGATTCTCGCCAACTGGCAGCCAATGATGATCATGGAAAGGGGAGTGGTCATGGCCGCCAACATTTTCATAGGGGAAAGGATGGCGGCGGGCAGTCGGAAAGGCAGAAAGAAAAGAGCCAATCCCATAAAGCAGGACAAAACCGGCGGTTTGAGCAGGATGTATTTGAGTCCATAGGCTTCCCCTTCCTCGCCGCTCAAAACCCAGCCGCCCAGGACGTAACAGGTAAGATTAAAGGCAAGGACGATGGGGGCAATCAAAATCAGAACCTGTTCATCGTAGAGAGCCGCGAGAATGGGCTGCGCCATAAACACCGCGTTGGGAAAGATGATGCAGGCAATCCAGGCGCCTTTTCTCGGCGCCGTTTTCCCGGCCAGACGGGCGGCCAGCACACCCACCGGCCATCCCACAGCAAAGATGGCCATCATGCCCGCAAACGTCAGTCCCATATCCCGCAGAAGGTCCACCGAATAAGGGGTTTGCAGGTTGGCGATGATAAGGGCTGGAAGGGCCACATTGGTAAGCAGAGCATTGAGGGGCCTATCGTCGGTAATTTTACCGGTGCGGGTTAAAACCCATCCCGTCAGGGCAAGAAGGAGCAGGGCCACCAGCTGCGTAAAAATGGTCTGTGCAAAAAACATCCATACACCATCCTCAACGATTGCGTTGAATACACTATAGGCGCTATTATACCGCAAAATGTCGGAAATTGCACCCTAAAAATGGGAGGATATAAAAAATGAAATTGTCCAAAACCGTGTTGATCACCGGCGCCACCGGCGGACTGGGACAAGCGCTGTGCCGCCAGTTTGCCCGGGAAGGCTATCCGCTCATCATCACCGGGCGCAACCCATCCCGGCTTACCACCCTTGCCCGCCGGCTTCAGGCTGCTTACGGCGTCGAGGTGCGAACCATCGAGCTGGACTTAGGTGTTCAGGGAGGGGCCCAAGCGCTGTGCGAGCGCCTTGGGCAAATGGGGGCTCAGGTGGATATTCTGGTCAACAACGCCGGCTTCGGTCTGGGTGGCCCATTCGTCGAAAACGCCGTCGAAAAGCAGCAGGAGATGCTTTACGTCAACGTCCATGCGGTCACCGAGCTGTGCCGCCGCCTGCTGCCCGGAATGATAAAGCGGGGTTGGGGCAGAATCCTCAACGTGGCTTCCCTTGGCTCCTTTGTGCCGGGGCCTTACAATTCGGTTTACTGCGCCTCCAAGGCCTACGTTTTGTCTCTGACCAGGGCGTTGGCTCAGGAGTGCCGCGGCACCGGCGTCAAGGTGACAGCTCTCTGCCCCGGCGCCACCCACACCGGATTTGCCCATCGGGCCGGCATGGAAAGCACCCTGCTGTTCCGAGTTGGGGTGATGAACGCCGCCCAGGTGGCGGCCCAGGGTTACCGGGGCCTGATGGAGGGGAAAACCGTGGTGATTCCCGGCTGCCAGAACAAAGCGGCTTACTTTTTGAGCCGGTTTGCACCGCAACAACTGGTGACCTGGTCTTCCGGAGCCATGCAGAAGCCCCGGCACAATGCCCGGCGGGAACAGCATACCTCTTGCTTCGGCTGATGCCGGGAAGATTTTTTCCACAATGTAAAAAACGCGCCTGCCTTAGCGACAGACGCGTTTTTCTTTACAAGGTTTTAGAGAGCTACGACGTTGACGGCCCGCAGCTTGTTGTTCTTAGGGTCGATTTCGGTATCGAAGGTGACTTTCTGTCCCTCGTTCAGAGTCTTGTATCCCTCGGCAACGATTGCGGAGAAGTGCACGAAGACATCCTCGCCACCGTTATCGTTGGAGATAAAGCCAAAACCTTTTTCTGCGTTGAACCATTTTACAGTACCGTTGTACATTGTGGAACCTCCTAATAATTGCTGTGATTCCAAACGACCCTTAGTCATAAAAAATCACATGCTTGTGTCAATCATCAAACGTTCAATGACTAACACAAACATGTGAAGCATATGAGCATCTGGCGACTTTGAAACACTGGTGTAAGTATATCATGGCCACAGGGGAATGTCAACTGCTTTTATTGCCCAATTGCACCAAAATCATGATGAGAACAAATACAGTTTATGTCACGATGCAAAAGATGTTTTCTACGAAAAGAAAAAGGCGGCCGATTTGCAGGTCGGCCGCCAAAGAAAAGGCTTTACGCGGAGCGTATTTTTTGCACCAGCCAGATGACCACAAACCAGAACAACTGATAGGCCACCAGTACCGGAACCGTAATGGTGTTGATGGTGCCCAGGAATGCCACCAGGGCAATAAGGCCGTAACCTAAAGCAATTTGAATCAGCTGCACCACAGTTGCCGCCAGAATGGAGGAGCGGGCTGCGATACAAGCGCGAAGAGCGCTGACCATGGTGGCGGCCCGGCCGGTGTAGGCGATTTCCGCCATGGCCTCGGGGCGGGGAGCCGTGAGCGCCTGATACTGCGGATGCAGTTCCGCCGGCACAATTTTAATTAAATTCTGAGGATAGCCGTAGAGGGACCAGATTTTTTCCGGGCTGAGATTGGGGTCCACTGTGTAGACGATAAGGGTTTTCCCCAGCGACGCCATGTGGTCCAGCTCCACCGCCAAGCCTTCGTCGATGTGGTAGCTGACCAGGAAACGGGCGGCCAGTTCTCCGCCCACCGCCAGATAAAAGACCTCGTAGCCTTCCTGCAGCAGTTTGGGGTTGATGCTGTCCTCCACCATGGAAATGCTGTGGGAATGCATCATTTTGGCGTTGCCGATGAGCACCCGGCGGGAATCCACCCAGGCGGAAATTCCCCGGGCGTTTTCGTAGGAGATGTTCTCCACTTTTTTCAGCAGCTTCTTGTTGCCTCCCACCATTTCCAGAAAGACGTGGCTCATAGCGCTGTTGGCGGCGCATACCACGCTGGCCACATCCAGAATGGCTTCGTCCACCCGCCCGTTTTCCAGCGCCTTGATACCGTGAATCTGGATATGCCCTTTTGGGAAGAGGTCGTTTTCGGACAAAACCAAAGCGGAGATGTCGCAGAAGTCCTCCACCGCCTTGTTGCCGCTCACCATGCCGCCTTTGGGAGCCAGCTTGCCGGTGAGTTTGCCTAAGGGCACGTTTTCGATAAAGGTGGCGGAAAAAGTGGCGCAAACGCAGAGAATGGCGGTGAAGGCGGTGATGGCGGACGCCATCTGGCCTTTGGTGAAGATAAAGGTGAGAAGCCCCACCACTGCGGCTCCCGCCAGGCAGATGGGAGCCACCACCCGGTTGATACCCACGTCGTACTTGTCAGAGTAGGAAAGGGCAAGAAAATCGGTGAAGAAGTCGGCCTTGGCCGCCACCGCCACCGCCGGCCGCCGGGGCGTTCCCTTGACAAAGTGGCGGCAAAAGCCCTCGTCGTCGGCTAGAAGCACCGCCTTTTTGGGCCGGTCGGAGGAAATGATTTTAAAATTGGCCTGAATCCGGGAAATCATGGTCATCTTGCCGAGAGCATTGAAGAACATGCTGATGGCAGCCACGGCACAGTAAAGGGTGAGGTCCTCGGGATGCACCGCGCCGCTTTCGGAGCGGACGGTGGCGTAGACACACTGGCCGATGGCTCCCAACATGGCAAGGGCAGCCAGGGTATCCGAGTTGGCCCGCATCTTAAAGAAGCTGATAAGCCCGCCTCCCATGGCCGAACTGCCCACCAGAGCCGTGAGCACCGTCAAAACCGTCAAAGCCAGTAAGTAGGGTCTTAAATGCTGCTCGGGTGCCAAAAAGACGGGTAGAGGCATCTTCAGGTACTTGGCGGAAATCACCAGATACAACAAAGTTCCTGACAAAATGCCGGTGACCAGCAGCCGAATCACCAGCCACAACTTGACTCGGGCAATGTCGATGGCCACATCCCGGCGGTCCTCCACCGAGTTGTATTCGGAAAAATCAATGGCGGGACGGGGAATTTCCTCGTCCTCCTCGTAGTCCTCCTCGTCCTCGTCGTCGTCCAGTTCCATTTCCAAATCGAGGAGCTCTTCGTCGTCTTCGTCCACCACACCCAGAATGGTGGGGCCGCGCTTGCGCAGCTCATCTAAATTGGGCTTGGAGAGTTTGGGAATTACCTGGGTTTTTCCCGGGAGTTCTTCTTCGTCTTCCTCGATGCCCGCCGCCTGCATCACCCCTGCCCGAAAGGCGGAAAAGTCGATGACCGAACCCTGTTGCTGGGTCTGCTGCTGTGGGGGAGCCCCAAAGCGCCCGTAACGGCTTTGACGCATGCGGGCCCGGTCGGTGAGGGACTGTACGTGACCGTCAAACCGCAGAGGATCCTTCCGCTCCTCCTGCAGGGGAGGAAGCTCCACTTCTTCTGTCACACTGCCCGTTTGCCCTTGATTGGAATTGACAGTAACCGATGGCCGCGGCTGCCGCAAGGGTTCTTCCTCTTGAGAAAACGGCTTATCCTTGCGAAGGGTGGGAAATTCCTCGACGGAGGACTGCTTGGGCCCCACCGCCGGCTCCTGCCCTTTTTGACGGCTCTTCTTTGTTTTAATTTCCAGCAGGATGTCGTCTACCTTGTAGTTTTTATCCATACCCGCGCACTCCTGAATGTTCTGCCGTTATTTTGTGGTACGGCGGCGAGCGATTTCGTACAGGAGAATTCCCCCTGCCACCGATACGTTAAGTGAGTTCATTTTCCCGTACATGGGAATGGAGACCAGCATATCGCAACTTTCCCGCACCAGACGGCCCAGCCCCCGGCCTTCTGAGCCCAGCACCAGAGCCGCAGGTCCTGAAAAGTCCACCTGGGTGTAGGGGACTCCTTCCATATGGGCGCCGTAAATCCAAATACCCCGCTCTTTGAGCAGCTGAATGGTGGCGGGCAGGTTGGCAACCCTCGCCACCGGAAGATGCTCCACCGCTCCCGCCGAAGTTTTGGCCACCGTTTGGGAAAGGCCGGCGCTGCGCCGTTTGGGCACAATCAAGCCGTGGGCCCCCGCCGCCTCCGCAGTGCGGATAATGGCACCCAGATTGTGGGGGTCCTCAATTTCATCGGCAATCACAAGAAAGGGAGGCTCATCTCCCGCCCGGTTTAACAAATCCTCCAGCTCACAGTAGCGGGCCGCCGACACCTGCGCCGCCACGCCCTGGTGGTTGCCGCCGCCGGACAGTTCATCCAGCTTGCGGGCGTCGGTTTCCTTGACGGGGATTCCCTTCTGTTTTGCCAGAGCAATCAGTTGGCCCAACGAGCCTTCCAGACCTTTTTGCACCAAAAGATATTCCGTTTGCCTGTCGCTGCGCAGCAGCTCCCGTACCGGCCCACGGCCATATATCATGTCGCTGTTGGAAAGAGATGTCATGGAGTCTGCCACCTTATGCAATATGTATGGGTCTGAATATGGTACAGACCCCATTGACATTCCCGGGCAAAAGGCAGGAATAGCCCTGCTCCATACCCGCAAAACATCAAAAACGTTGGTTAGAGTAATTATAACACAAAATTTGACATTCTACAATTGCAGAACCAGCCAAGTGATGAGAGAACCCACTCCCGCTGCACCCAAATAACGCAAAACCACTGCCGGCCACCGGCGGGACACCCAAATGCGCCGGGGACGCAATCCCCCCAGGTAGCGGCGGGCGTGGGCCTCCAGCGTGCTGGCGTCCTTGTCGGTGCTGTCGGGGCGGACAATTAATATGGCCCGCTCAAACACTTCGTTGCCGGTTTCTGCAATTTCAATGATATTGCGATTAATTCCTTTCACCATGACCAATTCCACCTGTAACCTAGCGTTCTGCCGTTGTATTCTTCCTCATTATCCCCCGAATTTTCTCCAGTATTCCCTCTTTTTAGGAAACGACGTCCGCATAAGCGGGCATATACGCATGAAAATAAAACACTAGTAGTAGCGGTTGACAGATAATCTGTTCCAAGATTTTGCGAAAATGGTGCCGAACAAATTTGCGGAATCTAAAAAAGCTTCGACCATATTCAGGGGAAATCTGCATATTATACCGGATGTAATAAAATTATCCACCGCCATCCGTAAAAAAGCTGTGGAAAACTCTGTGGAAAGTGTGGAAATCCTGATTTTTTCGTGGGGGGAAATTTTTTTTCTTGTGGATTTTCCATTCAGCGGGAGTGAATAAGGGGGTGGGTTCAACAAAAAGTTTTACTCCCTTTACCAAGGTAAGAAATGGCTTTATTATGCGGTTTTATACTTTGTTCATGAATTTGGAGCCGGTTTCTGATATACTGGTTTCGTCCTATTTCAACGATTTTCGACAGAGAACGCTTTGTCAGGGGGCCTGCCTTTCAACATTTCAGGTTTGAGGAATAATGGCCCAAAAAGAATACGGATGGTATTGTAATCAGCTTTTTATCGAAAGCGAACTTTAAGTTGATAAAGGTGTTGTTAACCATGGATTATATGGCGGGAGAAGTTGCGGGCAACGACTACATATTAAGAGGCGCCCGCCACTTCGATTTGGCTGCCACCCTCGACTGCGGACAGGCTTTTCGCTGGGAGCAGGTGGGGGAGGATGCTTTTCGCGGCATCGCCCTGGGCCGGGTGCTGGAAATCCAGCGGCGGGGAGAGGATATTATTCTGTATGGAGTGAGCGAGGAGGAGTTTCACGCTCGGTGGAAAAGCTACTTTGATCTGGACCGGGATTATGGCAAACTAAAGGAGCTGTTTTGCCAGGACCCGGTGCTCCGGCAGGCGGTGGAATATGCTCCGGGCATTCGGGTGCTCCGGCAAGACGGATGGGAGGCTCTGTGCTCCTTCATCATGAGCCAGAACAACAACATTGTCCGCAACAAGGGGATGATTGACCGGCTGTGCCGGTTGGCGGGGGAACCGATTCCGGGCGGTTATGCTTTTCCCACCCCCCGACGGCTGGCCGCCATGACGGTGGAGGATCTGGTGCCCGCCCGCTGCGGCTTTCGAGCCAAATACATATTGGACGCCGCCAGAGCCGTTTGCGAAAAGCGAGTCTGTCTGAACCAAGCGGTCAAGCTGCCGTTGCCCCAGGCAAGGGAAATGCTGATGCAGATTTACGGGGTAGGACCCAAGGTGGCGGACTGCGCCCTTCTTTATGGACTAGGGCGGGTGGAGTGCGTGCCCATGGACGTTTGGATGAAGCGGGTGATGGAGCGCTGGTTTCCAAAAGGGCTGCCGGAGTGGGCAAAGGACACCGCAGGGATAGCTCAGCAGTACCTGTTTCACTACGCCAGAATGCAGGGACTCAAGTAAGACTATACCTTATTATATAGATAAGAAATTTCCCACCCGACATCTAGGAAAAAGGCGCGATTCGGCAGGATAAAATGGGAATCTCACAAAAAACTCAAAATATCTCCAAAACCCCCTTGACATCCTCGGAAGCGTATGCTATTATCTTAAAGCTGCCTGATGCGCGGCGCCGAGGAAACCGAAAAAGCTTCTTGAGAAAAGAAAAATTAGAGGTTGACAAAAGCGAAGCGATATGGTAGAATCAATACTCGTTGCGGAAAGCGACCGAAACGCTTCTCGAAAAAAGAGAAAAATAAAGGTTGACAAACGCGACGAGATATGATAAAATCAATACTCGTCACCAGACGCGACGGACGGGCACTCAAGTGAAAATGAGAACCGAAAACGCGGTGGGTGATGCGGAAGATGCACCTTGAAAATTGAACAACATTAAGCTATTGAAAAATAGCCCTTGAAATTTCTGATGAAGTTTCTGCGAAGCGAACGAATACGCTAGATGTAATTCGTGAGCGAAGGTAGAACGATTAATTGATTGATTTGAAGGCTTTTGCCTTTAGATACCAATGAATTAAGAGTTTGATCCTGGCTCAGGACGAACGCTGGCGGCGCGCCTAACACATGCAAGTCGAGCGGGGTTCTTTTAGGAAGCTTGCTTCCTGGTTGAACCTAGCGGCGGACGGGTGAGTAACACGTGAGCAACCTGCCCTGGAGAGGGGGATAACATCCGGAAACGGATGCTAATACCGCATAACATCGAGAGCCGGCATCGGTTTTCGATCAAAGGAGAAATCCGCTCTAGGATGGGCTCGCGTCCGATTAGATAGTTGGTGAGGTAACGGCTCACCAAGTCGACGATCGGTAGCCGGACTGAGAGGTTGATCGGCCACATTGGGACTGAGACACGGCCCAGACTCCTACGGGAGGCAGCAGTGGGGAATATTGC